>Ga0157377_10000037_pt1 | contig 115076 bp, 78 predicted proteins | sample M55metaG_FD_121116 | JGI IMG/M metagenome (GOLD analysis project Ga0157377, IMG submission 121116) | Miscanthus rhizosphere microbial communities from Kellogg Biological Station, Michigan, USA - M5-5 metaG | ecosystem: Host-associated > Plants > Roots > Rhizosphere > Soil | place: USA... | reverse complement strand
TCGTCAGGCCAACGGCCGCGGCCAGGTCCGCACGCGACTGGCCGGGCTTCGCGCACAAGGAGCGCACCAAGGCCATCCGGTTGATGTCCTTGAGCAGCTGTTGGTGTCCAGTAGGCTCGCCAGGCAAGCGATCTCTCCCTGTTCTTTGTCGCGGGGAGTGTAACGTCCGGTGTGTCGTCCTTGCGACGGAAGGTTCGCCAAGCGCCCGGTCGATGGCGGCATGGCGTGCCAAAGTCGGTTTCTGCAGTCCTGGAAGTGATAACCCCGACTGCGTTTTGGTGAGTTTGGCGGTATGACCGGAGCACCATGAGTGCGAGAAAAATCCGTTGCCGTCCCGTGGTGGCAGTCGCCGGGGCGTTGCTTGTCCCGGGGGCCTTGGCGCAGTCTTCCGGATCTGCCCAGTCCGCACCCGGCTGGCTCTGGGTGGTGCTGGGCGCGTTGGTCGTGCTGTGTACCGCGGCGACCTGGTGGGTGCTGCGCCTGCGCGTGTCGCTGCGTGCGCTGCAGGAGCAAGACCTCCAGCTTCAACAGTCGCAAGACCAGCTGCGCGGCCTCAACGCCAGCCTGCAGCGCGAGCTTGGCGATCGCCAGGCCGCCGACGGCGCGAGAGAGGCCGCGCTGGCTGCGGCTGAGCGGTTGGCGCGGGAGCACACCGCCTTTCTGGGGCGGATGAACCACGAACTGCGCACGCCACTCAATGGCATCCTGTATTTCGCCAACGTCCTGCAGCGCGACCGGCCGCTGACCGAGCGGCAGCAGCGTGGCCTGCGAACCATCGAGGAGAGCGGACAGCACCTGCTCGCGCTCGTCAACGACATCGTCGACCTGGCGCGCCTGGATGCCGGCCAGCTCGAACTGGCGCCGCTCGACGTCGGGCTGAACTTGTTCCTGCAACGACTGTCCGACACCGTGCGGGCCAAGGCCGAGGCTCGGGGCCTGAGCTTCGTCCTGCGGACCGCACCCGGCCTTCCGGTGGCCGTGCGGATGGACGAAACCCGCTTGCACCAGGTGCTCCTGAACCTGCTGTCGAATGCCGTCGAGTTCACGGACCACGGGCAGGTCAGTCTCGAGGTGAAGGCGGGTCCGGCCGGACCTGGCCGCGACGGCCAACCCTCGGTGCGCATTCAGTTCGAAGTGTGCGACAGCGGCAGCGGCATGAGCGAGGCACAGCATGCTCGCCTGTTCGAGCCGTTCGAGCAGACCGGCGACGTGAAGGAGCGCGCGAGCGGCGCGGGGCTGGGGCTGGCGATCAGCCGGCGGCTCGTCCGCCTCATGGGCGGCGACATCCACGCGAGCAGCCGGCCGGGCGTTGGCAGCGTCTTCCGGTTCGAAGTGGATGCGCCGCTGGTCAACGTGCTGGCAGGGCCACCTCTCGCGCCCCGGGGCTCGGACCAGCGCCCGGACGAAGCGCAGCCCGTGCCCGACGACCAGGTCGGCATCGAGGGCGTGCGCCACGTGGCGCCGCCGTCGGGCGAGATGATCGTGCTGCGCGAGCTGGCCCGCATCGGCAACATGCGAACCATCCGCGAGCGCGCCGACTACCTGAAAGGGCTCGATCCTCGATACCGGCCCTTTGCCGAGCAGCTGGCGAGGCTCGCGGAGCAGTGCCAGTCGAAGGCCATCGCGAACCTGGTGGAGTCCTACTCGGTGGACAAGGGCGCGCAGTAGCGCCGATTCTTTCGTCTTGCGGGATGGGTGGCCCCACTTCGGTGTGCTGGCTCTGAAGCGCCATGCAACAGATAGAACTCCGTTAGCCCATAGAGAAGAGAGTCAGCGTGCAACTCTCTAGTCTCTCATCTGGCTCAACGGGAGATGATCTTGTCTGTAGAGATGGCGGCCAACAAGCTGCTGCTCAAGGGGGGAAACCGCATGGCGGTCGTGCGCTCGCTTTGCCTCAACCCAGGCATGTCGCGCGCCGATTTGTCCCATGCGCTGAGGCTGACCGGATCCACCGTGACGATGCTGGTGCGCGAGCTGCTGGCCGAGGGCTGGCTCATGGAACGCGACGTGGTGACCACCGGCGACATCGGTCGGCGGCCGACGCCGCTGTTCATCAATCCGCGCCGCCTGGTCTTGCTGGGCGCGGAAGTCGGCGTCGGCTCGGTGCGGGTCGTGGCGACTTCGGTGGTGGGTGAGGTGCTGGCGCGCGAGGTGGTCGGCTTCGATCCCGACGGCAGTCCGAATGACTGCATCGATGCCTTGTCGCGTGCCTTGCTTGGGGTGGGCGAGCCGCTGGATGGTCCGAGCCGGAAGATCATTGGGCTCGGCGTCGGATTGCCGGGGGCAGTGGACGACGTTCGTGGCTTCCTGCATGACGCTCCCAACCTCGGCTGGCGCGATGTGCCCGTCGGTGAAATGCTGGCCAGGCAGTTGTCCGTCACAGCGTTGGCAGGTGTCCCGCTGTACGTTCACAACGAGGCGGATGCGGCAGCCATCGGCGAGATCGAGTTCAGCGCCGCACCGGTCGAGCTCCCGTTGCTGTACCTGAGCATGAACGAAGGCCTGGGTGCCGGCGTGGCCGTCCGTGACAAGCTGCTCGGCGGCAGCCGCGGGTTGCCGGCGAGGTCGGCCATATCGTCCTTGAGATCGACGGGCCGCAGTGCTCGTGCGGGCGCCGTGGATGTGCCGAAGCCTTGATCAGCGGGCTGGCGATGTCGGGTGCGGTGGGCGCCGTCGGCGAGGCGGGCGCGTATCTCGGCGTGCTGCTGCAAAACCTGTCGGCCGCCTTCGACCCCGGCTGCATCGTGCTGGGCGGCGAGCTCGTCAACCTGGGCGACGCCTTCCTCGAGCCGGCGCTGCACACGCTGCGCAGATATTCCACCGCGGCAAATGTCGATGCACCCGAGGTGCGGGTGTCGTCGTTCGGTTCCGATGCCGTTGCCATCGGGGCGGCGGCCCTGGCGCGCTATCACTTGATGCGGCCGTTGGTCGCACGCCGCGGGCCCATTGCGGTGCCGACCGCAACTGCTGCGTTGCACCAGCCCTTGGGGTCATTCGCCTGAGCCGCGCGAGCGCCGGCGGGCGTGCAGGCGTGTCAGGACTGGCCCGCGGCGGTCGCTGCGATGTCGTCTTCCAGCGGAGCGACAAACCGATAGCCCACGCGATGGTGGGTGCGGATGAACTCGCTGCCGTCGTCCTCGATCACGCTGCGGATGCGGTTGATGGCGACGGTCAGCGAACTGGGTTGCACGACTTGCCGGCCCCAGATGGCGTCGAGCAGCTCGTCGATGGAGAGCACCCGTTCGCGGTTCTCGATCAGGTACACGAGCAGATCGAACGGCCGGGGCTGGATCTGCCGGGGCCGGCCTTGCACCAGCACCTCGCGCGAGGCCGGCCGCACCTCGCAGCCGCCGAAGCGCAAGCCGGCTCTGGCGGTCGAGCGCGCAGGGGGCACGGACGCCATGCGGTCATGACGGCTTTCCTGGGAATGGGCTTGGAATGTCTGGAGCATGCGGAACCTCGGTTACGACTTGAGACGACTCAGGTGAGGACGGTGCAACCTGTGGTCCGTTGATTTAACGTTAAATCAACTGGTGTTTCGCCCAAGGGCTGCACCTGGACAGGGATGTTAGTTTGATCGCCGTCCGAAAGAATTTGGTGCTTACCCCGATGCGCTCATGCGGTGCTTGCCTGCATAAGCCCATCTGCCAGCCCCGGGTTCCGGCGGTCAGGGCCGTTCGCCGCGACCCCGCCGGCGCGTCAGGTCACTGCGTGCCGTCGTTGCCCGCGGAGTAGGCAGAGTGCAACACCGCGGGCTTCTTCGATCTCTTGCGCATGCGGATGTTCAGCATTTCCACGCCGAGTGAAAACGCCATCGCGAAGTACACATAGCCCTTCGGAATCTTCTGGTCGAAGCCCTCGGCGATCAGCACGACGCCGACCACGACGAGAAAGGCCAGCGCCAGCATCTTGATCGTGGGATGGTCAGACACGAAACGTCCGATCGTGCCTGCGAACACCATCATCAAGCCGACAGACGCCACCACGGCCGCGATCATCACCTCGAGGCGATCGACCATGCCGACCGCCGTGATGATCGAGTCGAGCGAGAACACCATGTCGACGATCATGATCTGCAAGATGACCGCGGTGAATGTCGCCTTGACCATCGAGGACGCGTGGCCGGTTTCACCTTCGAGCGACTGGTGGATCTCACCGGTGCTCTTGTAGATGAGGAAAAGCCCACCTGAGATCAGGATCATGTCGCGCCCTGAGATCTCCTGTCCGGCCACGGTGAACAGCGGCGCCACCAACCCGACGATCCACGAGAGGACGAGCAACAACCCCACGCGCATGAACATCGCCATGAAGAGGCCCAGCCGCCGTGCCCGCTCCCGCTGAGCAGGAGCGAGCTTGTCGACGAGGATGGAGATGAAGACGATGTTGTCGATGCCCAGGACGAGCTCGAGCGCGGTGAGTGTCGCCAGTGCGATCCAGGCCTGTGGATCAGTCAGAAGCTCGAGCATTGGCTTGCCTTCGGTGGTGACGCCGTGATTCTAGTTTTGGTGCGGCGATCTTGATGCGATCGCCGCGATCACTCGTCCCTCGACGAGGTCAGGCCGAGCACTGCGAGCAGCGACTGGAACACGTTGTAGATGCTCAGGTACACGCCGAGGGTGGCGGTGATGTAGTTGGTCTCGAGCCCGTCTTGCACACGCTTCAGGTCGTGCAGGATGAAGGCCGAGAAGATGCCGATCGCGATCACCGACAAGGTGAGCATCAGCGCACTCGACTGGATGAAGAAGTTCGCCAGGCCCGCGACGAGCAGCATCACGGCGCCGATGAAAAGCCACTTGCCCATCGCGGAGAGATCGCGCTTGATGATGGACGACAGCGTGGCCATGCCGAGGAAAATGGCGCCCGTGCCTGCGAACGCCGTCATCACGAGGCCGGCGCCGTTGGCCAGGCCGAGCACCTGGCCGACCAGCCTGGACAACATCAGGCCCATGAAGAACGTGAAGCCGAGCAGCACCGGCACGCCGGCCGACGAATTCTTCGTCTTCTCGATCGCATACATGAAGCCGAACGCGCCGCCCAGGAACACGACCAGGCTGATGCCGGGCGACATGGCGCTGGCGATGCCGGTCGCTACGCCGATCCAGGCGCCGAGCACCGTCGGCACCATCGACAGGGCCAGCAGCCAGTAGGTGTTGCGCAGTACGCGGTTGCGCTGTTCTGCCGAGGCGAGTGTCCCCGAGCTCGACGCGGGGTGAAGGGTCTGGAGATGGTTCATGTGAGTCCCCTGGTGACGATGAACACGAACTTATGCGTTCCAACACTTCGCGTAAATTCGTATTTCGTGAGCAATGACTTCGCAAAAAACGCATGATCGAAGGATCCATGCGAGGAACGGCCATGAACTTCAAGCACCTTCACTACTTCTGGGCCACCGCCCGAGCGGGCGGCATCATGCGCGCGGGCGAGCAGTTGCACCTCACGCCGCAGACGCTCTCCGGCCAGATCAAGCTGCTCGAGGAGCGGCTCGGATGCGCGCTGTTCCGCAAGAGCGGGCGACGCCTGGAGCTCACGGAAGAAGGACGGACGGCGCTGGGCTATGCCGACCAGATCTTCGGGCTCGGCGCCGAGTTGGAAGCCGCGATCGGACAGGCCCGCTCCAGCGGCCAGGCACTCGACTGTCGGGTCGGCATTTCCGATTCGGTCCCCAAGTCGATCGCCTACCGCCTGCTGGAGCCCGCGCTGGACGTTCCGCAGCAGGTGCGCCTGCTGTGCCATGAAGGCAAGTTCGAGGACTTGCTGGCGCAGTTGGCGATCCAGCGCCTGGACCTCGTGATCGCCGACGAGCCAATGAACCGCCAAATGAGTGTCAAGGCGTTCAACCATGCACTTGGCACCACGGCGATGAGCTTCTTCTGCACGCAGGCGTTGAAGAAGACCTTGGGCAGCAAATTCCCCGCGAACCTCGACGGCGCCCCGATGCTCGTGCAAGGCGCGCAATCGGCGATGCGAAAGCGGATGGAGCTCTGGTTCGCCGAGCACCACGTCCACCCGCGCACGGTCGGCGAATTCGATGATGCTGCACTCATGAAAGCCTTCGGGCGCGAAGGGCGCGGCGTCTTCATGTCGCCGACGGTGCTCGAGAAGGAAACCTGCGAGCAGTACGGCGTCAAGGTGCTTGGCCGCACGGACCAGCTCGTGGAGGAGTTCTTCGCCGTCTCGGTGGAGCGGCGCATCAAGCACCCGTGCGTCGCGGCGATCACGCAGGCCGCGCGGAGTCGACTCTTTCAGTCGCTCCACTGATCTCCTGCGCGGAAGACACCATCACCCGGGAGGTAACCCCTATGTGATTCTTGTCGATAGGTTTGGTTTTGGTTGCACCACCAGGGCCGCATGTCTCTATGATTCAATCTTCTTTGATCAGCACCCTTCAAGCGCAAGGGTTTCGGCCTTGGACGCCATCCATCCGGCATGGCGCCCGCGGGCACGGACCCACGGTGAAGACGACACCGGGCGCTGCGACCGCGAGGTGCAATAGCTCACAAACGTCGTGCGATTAACGATCGCTTTCTTAAACAACACAGGAGCACAATCCTCATGCCTAACATCGCCGCCCTCCTAAAGACCGAAATCGCCCGTGTCGCTCGCAAAGAGATCCGGGCCAATGTCGATGAATTGAGAAAGACGGTCAGCAGCCAGCGCTCGCAGATCGCGGCGTTGAAGCGACGCCTCGATGCTGCGGAAAGGCAGTTGAAACGCGTCGGCAAAGCGGCTCCGCGTGCCGCGGCATCGCCTGAAGGCGAGGAGGAGGAGGGCGGTGGAAACCGCTTCAGCGCCAAGGGATTGAAGAGCCTGCGCACCCGGCTCGGGCTGTCGGCCTTGGACTTCGGCCGCTTGATCGGCGCGTCTGCCTTGTCGGTCTACAAGTGGGAAGGCGGCAAGTCCCGCCCGCGTGCCAAGTACGTGGCGGCGATTGCCAAGGTCCGCGGCATCGGCAAGAAGGAAGCGACTGCGCTGCTCGAAGCCGCGAAGTGACCGGTTCTTGAGCCATGGCCGGGGTGGGATCGGCACGAGGCGGTGGCTGTGGCGAAATACGAAGTTCGGCCGCGAGATTGCATTTCAGCCACCGATGCAATTTCGCCTCGATCCTTTCGCCCGATTGCGCACCGCTTCTGAGGCACCGTGCAAGCGCCTCAAACCACCCGCACCGCCATCCCCGGCAACCCATCGATGTGGCACTCCAGCACATCCCCCTTCACCACCGGCCCCACGTTCTCCGGCGTCCCTGAGTAGATGATGTCGCCCGGCTGCAGCTCGAAGGCCTGCGACAGCCGGCTCACCTGCTCGGCAACGCTCCAGATCATGTTCTTCAGGTCGGAGCTTTGCTTCGTCTGCCCGTTCACCTTGAGCCAGATCGCGCCTTGCGTCGGGTGGCCGAGCTGCGTCGCAAGATGCAGCGGGCCAATCGGCGCGGAGTGGTCGAAGCTCTTGCCGATCTCCCAGGGCTTCTTCTCGTCGCCCATCGCGCGCTGCAGGTCGCGGCGCGTCATGTCCAGGCCCACGGCATAGGCATACACATGCTCGAGCGCGCGTTCCACCGGGATGTCCCGGCCGCCCCTGTGCAAGGCGGCCACCAGCTCGACCTCGTGGTGATAGTTGCGCGTGAGGCTGGGATAGGGGTGGTCTGCCACCGTGCCGGGCGCCACGTTCTGGATGGCGTCGGTGGGCTTCTGGAAGAAGAAGGGTGGCTCGCGGTTCGGGTCCGAGCCCATCTCGCGCGCGTGCGCGGCGTAGTTGCGGCCGATGCAGTAGATGCGCCGCACCGGAAAGCGCATGTCGCTGCCCGCGATGGGAATGAAGGTGTCGGGCACCTCGAAGGGCGTCTTGGCCGATGCCGATGGAGCGGCTGGGCCTGCGCCCGCGCTGGCGCAGCCGGCGACGGCCAGCCCCATGGCCGCACCCAGGCCCGCGCGGGCGGCGGATTGCAAAGCGTATCGACGGTCGCGCGTGGTCATGGCAAATCCTCTCGGTGGTGGGCGGGTGGTCGATTGTGGGCAGCCGCGCCTCAGGTACAACCGTGTTCTCCCGCCCTCGCGCCAACACTCGCACGTCAACTTTTGCATGCCCATGTCGAACCTTTCCACGCTGCCCGCCATGCCGTCCTTCGCCGAGCTGCACCTGCACACCGAGCGGCTGCATCTGCGTCCGGTTCAAGCCGGTGATGAAGCCAAGCTCTTCGCGATCTTTTCCGACCCCGAGGTGATGCGCTACTGGAGCACGGGGCCGTGGACGTCCATCGATCGCGCGGTGCGGCTCATTGCCGACGATCAGCGCACGATGGCAGCGGGCGAGCACATCCGCCTCGCGCTGCTGCGGCGTTCTGACGAGTTGCTGATCGGCACCTGCAGCCTCTTCAAGCTTGACGCGCAATCACGCCGCGGCGAGATCGGCTATGCGCTGGCGAAGCAAGCGTGGGGGCAAGGCTACGTGCAGGAGGCGCTGGGCGCGCTGATCCGGCATGCGTTCGAGGTGTTGGGGCTGCGGCGGCTGGAGGCGGAGATCGATCCGCGCAACGCCGGCTCGGCGAAGAGCCTGGCGCGATTGGGGTTCGAGAAGGAAGGGTTTCTTCGCGAGCGCTGGATCGTGGAGGGCGAGGTGTCGGATTCGGCGGTGTATGGGTTGCTGGCGCGGGAGTGGGCGGCGCGAGGCGGCCCTTCTACAGGCCCAGGCTGAACTGAACGGATTTCCGCCCCCGCAGACTCACCCCATCTCCGCCGCCCGCCGTCCCACTGCTGCCAGCACCGCATTGCGCTGCTCCGCCGGGGCCGTCGTCTGCGTGAGCAACGCACACACGATGATCGGCGCCCGTCCCGGCGGCCAGGCGATGCCCACGTCGTTCGTGCTGCCGAGGCGGCCGGTGCCGGTCTTGTCGCCGATGCGCCAGTCCGCCGGCAGGCCGGCCTTCAGGCGTTCGGCGCCGGTCTTGTTGGCGAGCAGCCATCGCGTCAGCTGGTCACGACTCGCAGGCGACAGTGCATCCCCGAGCACGATGCGCTGGAGCAATCGCGCCATCGAGGCGGGCGTGGTCGTGTCGCGCGGGTCGCCGGGAACCGACTGATTCAGCGTCGGCTCGTTGCGGTCCAGCCGCGTCACCTTGTCGCCCAGTGAGCGCAGGTGCTGCGTGAGCGCCGCCGGGCCGCCGAAGCCGGCGAGCAGCAGGTTGGCGGCGGTGTTGTCGCTAAGCGTGACGGCCGCTTCGCACAGCTCGCCGATGCTCATGCCGTCGCCGCCCGCGCGGGCTTCGGTGGCCGGTGAATAGGCGACGAGCGCGTCCTTGCCGAAGCGCACGCGCCGCGCCAGCTGTTCCTCACCCGCATCCACGCGATGCAGCACGAAGGCGGCGGCCAGCCACTTGAAGACGCTGCACATCGGGAAGCGCTCGTCGATGCGATGGCCGCTGGTGGTGCCGCTGGCGGTGTCGACCACCATCACGCCAAGCCGGCCGCCCGACGTGGCTTCGATGTCCATCCACCGCCGATCGGTGGCCGCGGCTCGTGGATGGCCGATGGCGTGCGCCGTCAGCGGAGAAGCCAGCGGCGAGAGAAGGGCGCCGGCCAGGGCGCCATGGAATGTTCGTCTGTGCATGGCCGCGCACGATAGCAACCCCGTGAGCCCCGCGCGTGCATGACCCATGGCCCGATCGGGCCATCGTGTGCGCACCGCCTGCCGTCCCGGCGTGCCCTCTCGGCCCGGCGGCCCGTGGCCCATGCGGGCGATGCGCCGGGGACCGCCGATCGCGAGACTTCCTCCCATGCGCCGCACCTGCCGCGCTGAGTCATCCAAGGAGGAACACACACCATGACAACCCGACGCACCTATCACCTCTTGAGCGCACTGGCCATCGGCGCGGCCGTGCTCATCGCGGCATCCCCTTCGCAGGCCGCGACCTGGACCTTCACCCAAGGCGGCTATGCCGGCGGCGCGCAGGTCAGCGGCTTCTTCTCGGGCGAGGACCTGGACCATGATGGCTGGCTGCTCGGCGTCGAGGTCTCGAATTTCTCGTTCAGCTTCACCGGCAACGAGGCGCTGCATGCCTTCACCAGCAGCTTCGCCAACGGCGGCGGCTTCAGCAACCTCGCTTACCGGCTTGGCCGCACGACCTTCGAGCCGGGGCCCTACGACGGCTTGTCGGTGGTCGGCGAGGTTGACGATGGTGAGGACTTCCGCCTCATTCGCTTCCTCAGCTTCAACGCGGCATGGGATGCGGCCGATGCGCCGGGCCTCTTCACCGACTACATGAGCGGCGAGGCGATCACGGGCACCGACCAGGCCATTCGCGTGAGCGCGGTGCCCGAGCCGAGCGAATGGGCCCTGATGCTCGCCGGCCTGGGCGCGGTCGGCGCGATGATGCGCCGACGTCGCGCGGCGGCCTGATCCGCCGAAGCTCTCGTTCTCTTTCCCTGCGGGAGAGGCTGCCAACCCACGGCGACACAGGCAGAATCGGCGCTTCAGCCAGCCTGCCGTCGCCATGACATTCGCACGCACGAAGATCCAGCCGCCGCGACAACGATTCGGCCGCATCGCGCGACCGGCGCTGGAAACGCGGCTCGGCAACGCGCTGCAGGCGAGCCGGCTCACGCTCGTGAGCGCGCCGGCGGGCTTCGGCAAATCCGCCGCGCTCGCGAGCCAGCTGGAACGGCTGCCCGAAGGCACGGCGCTCGCGTGGGTCTCGGTAGACGAAGACGACGACCTGCCGCGGCTGCTCGAATGCCTCTTTGCCGCGCTCGAACCCTTCGATCTGCCGTGGCGCATCTCGCCCGAGGCGCTGGCCGCGTCGGTGGGCCACACGCGCGAGCAGCGCCTCGTGGTGGCCACGCAGCTGATCAACACGCTGGCCGCCACCGACATCGCGCGCGGCCTCATCGTCTTCGACGACCTGCACCGCGCCACCGACCCGGCGGTGCATGAATTCCTCGACCTGCTGCTCGAACACCTGCCCGACCACTGGGGCCTGGTGGTGGCCACGCGCTTCGACCCGCCGCTCGCGCTCGCCCGCATGCGTGCCAACGGCGACCTGGCCGAGTTCCGCGTGCGCGACCTGCAGTTCAGCCACGACGAGGTGGCGCAGCTGTGCGCCCATTTCGCAGGCCGCGAGCAGGCGCTGCCCATCACCGACGCCGACGTGGACCTGCTGCTCACCCGCAGCGGTGGATGGGCCGCGGGCTTGCGCCTCGCGCTGGCGAGCGCCGCGGCGCGGCCGGCGGGCTCGGGCGCGGCGCACGCCTCCACCCAGGCCGGCATCGGCTGGGAGAGCGCCGGCCGCACCATGGACCGCCACGTCTTCGACTATCTCGCCGCCGAGGTGCTGGACGCGATGCCCGCCGAGCTGCGCGAGTTCCTGCTGCGCTGCTCGGTGCTGGCCGAGTTGACCGTCGAGCGATGCGCCGCGGTGTCGGGCGATGCCCACGCGGCGCAACGCCTCGCCGAGATCGAGCGGCGCGAGCTGTTCGTGTCGGTGCTCGAGGGCGGCGAACGCGCCCTGCGGATGCACGACCTCTTCCGCGACTTCTTGGACGATCGCCTGCGCCGGGAGCTTCCTGACGAACTGCCGGTCCTGCTCAAGCGAGCCGCCGCAGTCGAGGCCGATCCGCTGCGCCGCGTGTTGTACCTGCTGCGTGCACAAGCCTGGCGCGAAGCCGCCGATGCACTGGCCGATGAAGGCCCGAATCTTCTGAGCGCTGGCGCCATCGATGCCGTGGTCCGGCTGATCGAGCACTTTCCGCCGGAGGTGCGCGACCACTCGCACATCCTGCAGCGCATGCGCGGCTTCGCGGCCTGGGCCCGTTGGGACTTCCCGACCATGGTGCAGGCCATGCAGCGCTCGCTGGCCGTCGCCTCCACCGACGCGCAGAGTCAGACTGCCCGTGCCTATCTCGCCATCGCGCAGACGGGCGCCGGCCAGCGCGAGGAAGCGCAAGCGCTGCTTCGTTCCATGGCCACGCAGCCGCTCGAAGGCGATGCCCTGCTCATCTCGCTGCTGGGCCAGATATGGACCGCCTTCGACGACGGCCGCTACGGCGAGCTGCCCGGCCTTTTCGAGCGGCAGCTCGATGCGCTGGAGCAGACCGACTCGGTGCCGATGTGGTACCAGTGCGTGCCGATTCCCTCGTACATCAGCCTGCCAGGCATGCGTGCGCCGCTGCAGCGCTTCGTGCAAGGCGCGCTCGCGCGCTCGCCGGCCACCGCCACCACCTTGCGCGCGCTGGCGCGTGGCGTGCAGGGCGGCTTGCTCTACACCGTCGGCGACATCGACGCAGCCATGGAAGTGCTGCGCGAGGCCGAGCAGGACGTGCGCTGGGTGGGCCAGCCGCTGAATGCGTCCAGCATGGTCTACGGCCAGCTTGCGCTCGTGCACACGGTGCGCGGCGAGCGCGATGCGGCGCTGGGCCTGTGCGAGCTGCACCTGCAGCAGAACCGCCGTGACAACGACGAGAACGCGTCCGCGCGCATCGCCTTCATCTCCTATTGCGCCGGCCGCATGGCCCTGGCGCTCGACGACGACGAAGCGGCGCGCCGCCTGTTTGCGCAGATCACCGAGCGCCTGTCCGACAGCGAACGGCCCGCGCTCGCGCGCCACCGCCAGGCCTTGCCCGGTTATCGCGCCCTGCTCGCCGGCGACGTGGACGGCGCCATCGCCGGCTTCGAGCATGCGCTCGAGGATGCCGAGGGCATCGACCTCTTCGGCCACGCGACCGAGCTGCGCCTGAGGCTGGCGTTGTGCCTGCTGCAACGCGCCCGGCCTGCCGACGCGGCGCAGCGGCTCGCGCCCGTGTTCATGCGCCACGCCGACTCGCAGGAGATCGCGCCGGTGCTCATCACCGGGCCGCGCGTGCTGCGCGCACTGGCCGATGCGGCCTGGGGCAGCGCGCTCGACGCGCGCCGACGCGGCCTGCTCGCGCAGTGGGCCGCGCTTGCCGAGTCCAGGCGCGTCGTCGCCGGCAGCAGGACCGGCGAGGCCTCGCGCCCGGCGCTGGCGTCGATGCAGCCCGCCGCCGGCGCGGCCCCGCTGGCCGGTGCCGAACTCGTCTCGCCCTTGTCCACCCGCGAGGTCGAGGTGCTCGCGCGCATCGCCGCGGGCGACAGCAACAAGGTCATCGCCCGCACGCTGGACCTGAGCCCGCACACCGTGAAGCGCCATGTCGCCAACATCCTCGACAAGCTGGGCGTGTCCTCGCGGGGGCAGGCCAGCGCCTGGTACCTCAACGCGACGCTGCGCTGAGCCGGAACTCCGGCTCTCGCCAACGGGATTCAGCGGTTGCCGGCCTCCACGGGCGGCAGGCCCTTGAGGTGTGCATACAGCGCCTTCGCATCCGAATCGGTCAGCTCGCGAAGGGAGGAGAAGGGCATCACCGCGCTGACCGCACTGCCATCGGGCCGGCGGCCGCTGCGCAGCATCGCCGTGAACTGCTGTGCGTTGCCGTACTTCGCCATCGCGCTGCCTTGGCCCGGCGTGAGGTTGGCGGCGGCCGGCCAGGCGGGCGGCGCGCCCGGGATCTTGCCGCCCGACAGGTGCGGGCCGTGGCAGCCCATGCACATGTTGGCGATGTAAGCGCCGTGCGTCGCAGAGCCGTCTTCCACCACCGGGGCCGAGGGCGGCAGCGTGTGGTCGATCTTCTCCGCCGCGTCGCGGATCATCCCCGCGGCGTACAGCGTCTTCACGAGCGGCGGCACGCGGCGCACCAGGCCTTCGCCGCTGGCCGGAGGCAGTTGGCGGACGTAGGCCACGAGCGCACCCAGGTCTGCATTGCTCAGCCGGTTGTATTCCTCGCTGGGCATGATGAAGAGCGGCTGGCCCGAGGGCTTCACGCCGTGCCGGATGGTGCGCGCCCAGTCTTCCGGCTGGTAGCCCGCGACCACGTTGCCCGGGCCGGTGCTGATGTTGGGCGCCTTCACGTACAGGCCGCCGTCGTCGATGAAGGCGCGGCCTGCGCCGTCGCTGCCGTGGCAATCGGCGCAGCCGCGCGTGGCGAACAGGTAGCGGCCTCGCGCCAGGCTGGCCGGGTCACCGGGGATGGCGATGGGCGCGACCGCCACGTCCACGTGCCGCTCGCTCTTGCGGTCGCCGAGGTAGGCGCCGAGTGCCAGGCCTGCCGCGCCGATGGCGGCGATGCCGGCCACGGTGGCCAGCGTGCGTTTGATCCACTTGTTCATGTTGGAGTCCTGTTCGCGAAGGCGAAGGTGATGTGGCGGGATGCGATCAAGCGGCCGATGCCATGCCGATGGCGGGCGCGAGCTTGGTCCAGCCCGCGGCGTCGATGTGCGGCCGCACGTGCTGCACCAGCCCTTCGAACGCCGGTGCGGGCGCCTTCGCCTGGATGTCGGTGAGCATGCCGGCGCGCTCCGTCGGGTTCAGCGCCGGCAGCATCCAGCGCGCGACTTCCATCGTCTCTTCGGGCGGCAGGCTGGCCAGCAGGCGCTCGTGCAGGTCGCCGAGCTCCGCATCGCTGTACAGCGACCACAGCGCCGCGTTGTGCACCGTCTCTTCGTAGTGCATGTGCGCGAAGTTCTCGCCGATGAAAAGCGCGAGGTGGCGGTACAGCCGCAGCGCCAGCGCCATGCGCTGGTCGGGCGCCGCGCGCCGCAGTTGCTTCGCGTCCTCGCACAGCGCATCGATGCTTTCCTGGTGCTCCACATGCTCGTCGGCGATGCGGCGCGACACGCCGGGCCGGCGCGCTTCGATCGCGGGGTGCACGAACTCGTTCTCATGCGCGAGGTGCTTGCCGCACAGCGTCATCAATGCATCGAACTGGCCGAGCGTCGCGTCCATCTCGGCGGCGTCGAAGACGTCGAGCCGGCTCACGCGCATGAGCGTGTCGAGCATGAAGTGGCGCAGCGCCTTGTGGATGGGCGCATACAGGTCCAGGCGGGGCTTGGCCGTCGCGTGGATGGCGGCGGTGGAAGCGGCGGTGTGCAGGGTGTCGGTGGTCATGGGCGTCTCGTCCGTGTTGAAGAAAGGGCGGGTTGACGAGCCGCACGCCGTGGCCGGCAGGACTCGTTCAGTGGCCGCCAGTGTGTTTTTGCGGCGTCTCGCGCGCATCGGTCGAAGGAGCCATTGCGCAGCGTCTCGACGGGCCAACCCGTTCGGGGGTGGCCGGTGATGCGGATCAACCGTCGACCGGCGTGGGTGCCTGCGTGAAGACCCACACCAGCTGCAGCGGCGCCGGCGCGCTGTTGACGATCTGGAAGCGAAGCCGCGGCGGAATCACGAGCGTGCAGGGCCCGTCGAAGCGCTGCGGGCCGCCATCGAGCACCAGCTTGCCGCTGCCGCACATCGCCAGCACGACGAGCTCGCCGTCGTGGTGAAGCTCCTGCGTGCAGGTGCCGGCATCGAGCGTCCGCACCCAGACCTCGAACCCGTGGATCCCGCGGCTGCCGTCGGCCGCCGGAACCCTCAGCTCGCCGCGGACGATCTCGTGAGGCAGGTGGACGTGGTGGACGACGTGCATGGGCGAGGCCTGGGTGGGCAGGCCGTCGTTGGGATGTCGTGGAGTGTGGGGACGGGGCGGGGTGGGGGCATCGCCCGAAAGAGCCATTGTTGGGGTTTTGGACAGCGCCGCTTCGCGGCGTGAATGGCCCCCTCCCCCAGCGGGAGAGGGGGCAATGCCGAGCAAAGTGTGGTGGCCCACCAGCCGCAATCACGATGGCTCCTCCGGCCGATGCGCCACCGCCGCCCGATTCCTACAGTGCCCACACCGATTCCACGGAGCACGACATGACACGACCCGACGACCCCAGCCAGCGACTCTCGATGCTGGAAAGCATGATGCTGATCCGCGCCCATGAAGAGCGGCTCGCCTCCCTCGCCACGCCCACTTCGCCGGGCACCTGCACGTCCGTCGGGCAGGAGGCCGCGGCCGTGGGCGTGGTGCGTGCGCTGCAGCCGCGCGACCGCATCCTCACCAACCATCGCAGCGCCGGTCACCTGCTCGCGCGCGGCGCCGATGCGGGCCGCCTCATGGCCGAGGTGATGGGCCGCGCCGACGGGTATTGCAAGGGCAAGAGCGGTTCGCTGCACGTCAGCGCCAAGGAGCTCGGCGTGGTGCTCACCTCCACCATCGTCGGCGGCGAGCTGTCGCTCGCGCCGGGCGTGGCGCTGGCGCAGACCCTGGGCGAGCAGGAGCCTGGCGGCATCACCGCGGTGTTCTTCGGCGATGGGGCAGCCTGTGAAGGCATCTTCCACGAGTCGATCAACCTCGCGGTGACCTGGCAGCTGCCGGTTCTCTACGTGTGCGAGAACAACCAGTGGCAGGCGTATGTGCGGCGCGACGAGGCCATGCCCGTCGAGCACGTGGCCGACTGGGTGCGGGGGCACCGCATCGAATCGCGCACGGTGGACGGCAACGATGTCGAGGCGGTGCATGCAGCTGCGCTCGAAGCGGTCGAACGCATCCGCTCGACGCGCCGGCCGTACTTCCTCGAACTCACGACCTACCGGACCCGCGGCCACTTCGAGCCGGACGACCAGGCCTATGTCGATGCCGGCGAGCTCGCCGCATGGAAGGCGCGCGATCCGATCGCGCTCATGAGCGAGCGGCTGACGCGTGAAGGCGTTGCCGCTTCCGGCGAGATCGCGCACCTGCGGCAGCGCGTGGCGGCCACCATCGATGCCGCGCTCGCCTTCGCCCAGAACTCGCCGTGGCCCGAACTGAGCGAGCTCACCACCGACGTCTACGCATGAAGCCAGGGAGCACACACATGCAAACCATCACCCCCCACGACGCGATCGGCCAGGCCATCGCGGAAGAAATGCGCCGTGATTCGCGCGTGCTGATGTTCGGCGAAGGCGTGGCCACCAAGCGGCGCGAACTCGTCGCCGAGTTCGGCGCGCAACGCGTGCGCAACACGCCGCTGGCCGAGGGCATCATCGCCGGCACGGCGGCAGGCGCTGCGGCCATGGGCCTGCGACCCATCGTCGACCTGTTGTTCGCGCCCTTCCTCACTTTGTCGATGGACGCGATCATCAACAGCGCCGGCAAGCTGCGCTATCTGTCGGGCGGCCAGTTCGAGTTCCCGATGGTCGTGCTCACGATGACGGGTGCCGGCTGGGGCGTCGGAGCGCAGCACAACCACAACCTCGAGGCGATGTTCGTGCACGCGCCGGGGCTGAAGGTGGTGATGCCGTCGAACGCCGCGGACTTCAAGGGCCTGATGAAGGCGGCCATCCGCGACAACAACCCGGTGCTGTTCTTCATGGACCTGGCCTTGGCCCATGCACCGGGCGCGGTGCCCGACGACGACCACGTCGTGCCCATCGGCAAGGCGGCCGTGGTTCGCGAAGGCTGCGACGTGACGCTCGTCTCTTATGCGAAGACGGTGGGCAACTGCCTGCAGGCCGCGCAGTCGCTGCAGGCGCAGGGCGTGCGTGCCGAGGTCATCGACCTGCGAACGCTCAAGCCCCTGGACGAAGCGACGATGCTTTCGTCGGTGCGCAAGACGGGCCGCCTCGTCGTCGTGCACGAGGCGAACCGCCTGTGCGGCGTGGGTGCCGAGATCGCGGCGATCGTGGGCGAGAAGGCCTTCGATGCGCTCAAGGCACCGATCGCGCGGGTGACCGGGCCGGATGCGCCGGCCGCGTCGTCGTGGGTGCTGGAGCAGGCCAGCGTGCCGCAGCCCGAGGCGATCGTCGCCGCGTTGCAGCGGGTAATGGGCCTCGAGCTCGCAACGGCTTGATGGGGCCGGCGGCGCGGGCCGCGTGGCGGCCCGCCGTCAGCCGATCAGGCGCGCTTGCTGCGCAACATCAGGGCCCAACTCTCGGGCTCCGGGACCGCCGGGCGCTACAGCTTCCTCAGCGAATCCCTCGTCGACGTCACCGGCTCGAACTCCCGCGACACCTTGAGCGACATGCCGTAGCACGCATTCATCAGCATGCGGCAGGCATTGAGCCCCATGTCGGCGACGGGGATGTGCACGCTGGTCAGTCGCGGCGACAGGAAGGCCGCGACGTCAGTGTCGTCGTAGCCGAGCACCGACACGTCGCCAGGGACCTTGACGCCGGCGTGCTGCAGGCAGCTGAGCGCGCCCATGGCCATCTGGTCGTTGGCGCAGAAGAGCGCGGTCATGCCGGCCTTGCGCTTGAGAAGACGTTCGGCCGCCGCCCAGCCGGACTTGGCGTCGAATTCGCCTTCTTCCACCATCACCGATGCGGCGCCGATGCCGGTGTCGGCCAGGCATTCGAAGAAGCCCTGCATGCGCTGGCGGTTGTCGCCCGCGGTGCCGAGGCCCGAGATGACGGCGATGCGGCGGTGGCCGTGGTCCAGCAGGGTCTGTGCGGCCACTCGGCCCGCGGCGCGATGGTCCACCGTGAAGCACTGGCTCTTCATGCCCTTCACGTCGCGGTTCACCACCGCGATGTTCGGGAACTGCTCCTTGAGCTGAATGAAGTCCACGTCCTTCAGTGCGGTGCTCGTGATGATGATGCCGTCGCACTCGCGGTCGATGAGAAAGCGCACGCCGTCCAGCGCCTGCTGCCGCGCGTCCTCGTGGCCACAGCCGTTGGCGGCCACCATGTGCCGGTCGTGCTGTCGCAGTTCGGTGTCGATGGCGTGCAGCAGTGGGCCGTAGAAGGGGCCTTTGAAGTCGGGGATGAAGACGCCGATGGTGCCGGTGCTGCGCAGCGACAACGCCCGCGCCGTGGCGCTCGGGCGAAAGCCGAGCTGCCGCACGGCGGTCGCCACGCGCTCGGCCGCGTCCTTGGAAAACGAGCCTTTGCCGCTGATGACGCGCGAGGCCGTGCCCACCCCGACACCCGCCAACCGCGCCACGTCCTTGATCGTTGCCATCGCCCTCCCGGCCTGCACCTTCATTGGTTTGCGGGGCGGATGATAAAAGGTCGATTCGGGCGCGGCTGCAGCGGCGCCGGGCCGCTCAGAGCCGTTCTTCCGTGACGGGGTCGAAGACGCAGGCGCGCGTCAGGTCCATGAGCACGCCGGTGGTGCTGCCGAGTTCGGGCGGTTCCGGTGCGTTGATGCTGGCGGCGATGCGCTGGGCCTGCATGTCCAGCCACACGACCTGGTGCGAGCCCATGGGCTCCACCAGCGTCACCTGCGCGCTGGGGAGGGGCCCGCCGGGCGTGACCAACCCGATGTGCTCAGGCCGCACGCCCAGCACCACCTCCGCATTCAGCGGCGGCCGGTGCACGAAGACCTCGTGCGGCAACGCCGCCTCGAAGGCGCCGGCATGGAAGCGGACCCCGGTGCTCGACACCTCGCCCAGACGCCCGCTGATGAAGTTCATCGTCGGCGAGCCCAGGAAGCCCGCGACGAACATGTTGGCCGGCCTCGCATACACCTCGCCGGGTGCGCCGATCTGCTGGATGCGTCCGGCGCGCATCACCGCCACGCGGCTGGCGAGCGTCATCGCCTCGACCTGGTCATGCGTCACGTAGATCATGGTGGCGCCGAGCTCGCGGTGCAGCTGCTTGAGTTCTCGACGCAGCTCGGTGCGCAGCTTGGCGTCGAGGTTGCTCAGCGGCTCGTCGAAAAGAAACACCTGCGCCTCGCGCACCAGCGCGCGCCCGATGGCCACGCGCTGCCGCTGTCCGCCCGACAGCTGCGAGGGCTTGCGCGAGAGCAGCTGGTCGAGCTGCAGCATCTTGGACGCGCGCTCCACGCGGCGCGAGATTTCCGGCTTGGGCAGGCCCGCCACGCGCAGGCCGAAGCTCATGTTGCGCTCGACGTTCATCGTCGGGTACAGCGCGTACGACTGGAACACCATGCCGATGGAACGGTCCTTGGGGTCGGCCCAGGTCACGTCCTGCCCGCCGATGTGGATGCTGCCGGCGTCCACGTCGATGAGCCCGGCGATGCTGTGCAAGAGCGTGCTCTTGCCGCAGCCCGACGGCCCGAGCAGCACGAGGAATTCGCCTTCGTGCACCGTGAGGTCGAGGTGCTCGAGGATGTTGGCGGCGCCCATGCGAACGCCGAGTTGCTGGATGGAGACGCTGGACACGATGGACTAACCCTTCACGGCGCCAGCGGCGATGCCGCGCACGAACCAGCGGCCGGACACGAGGTAGATGACGAGCGGCACGAGCGAGGTGAGCAGCGTGGCCGCCATGTTGACGTTGTACAGGCGCTCGCCCGTGGTGGTGTTGATGACGTTGTTGAGCTGCACCGTCATGGGCAGGTGCTCGCGCCCTGCGAACACGAGGCCGAGGATGAAGTCGTTCCAGATGCCCGTGACCTGCATGATGACGGCCACCACGATGATGGGCAGGCTCATCGGCAGCATCAGCTGCATGAAGATGCGCCAGAACCCGCCGCCGTCGATGCGCGCGGCCATGAAGAGCTCGCGCGGCACGGTGCTGTAGTAATTGCGAAAGAGCAGCGTCATCACCGGCATGCCGAAGATGGTGTGGATGAGCACGATGCCCGGCAGCGTGCCGAACAGGCTCATGGTGGCGAAGGCGCGCACGAGCGGGAACATCACCACCTGGTAGGGCACGAAGGCGCCCATCAGCAGCACGAGGAACATGCCGTTGCCGAACCTCGGCCGCCAGAACGACAGTGCATAGCCGTTGAGCGCGCCGAAGAAGATCGACACGATGGTGCTGGGCACGACGATGGACACCGAGTTCCAGAATCCGCCGCGGATGCCTTCGCATTGCAGACCCGTGCACACCGTGAACCAGGCCTGCGCCCAGGGCTCCAGCGTCATCTTCATGGGCAGCGAGAAGATGTTGCCGAGGCGGATCTCCTCCATCGGCTTGACCGAGGTGATGAGCATCACGTACAGCGGCAGCAGGAAGAACGCGGCCGAGACGAAGAGGAAGGCGTAGACGCCGATGCGCGCCGGCCGCAGCAGGGCGCGGGGGCGGCGGGACGCGGGCACGGCGGTGGGCATGCCCGGAGTGTGGACCACGGCGCTCATGAATGGGCCCCGGCCTGGCGGCTGCTGCGCTGCCGCGAATACAGCCACGGCGCGAGAACCGCCAGCACGGTGACGAGCAGCACGGTCGACGCCGCCGACGCCAGGCCGATGTTGGCCCGGCCGAACAGGTTGTCGATGATGAACTTGGCCGGCACCTCGCTCGCGAGCCCGGGGCCGCCTTGCGTCATCGCCACCACCACGTCGAAGACCTTCACCACGCCCACCGACAGCAGCACCAGCGCCGTGCCGATGGAGGCGCCGAGCATGGGCAAAACGATGCTCAGGTACACCCGCCAGGTGGGGATGCCGTCGATGCGCGCCGCCTTCCACAGGCTGTCGTCGATGCCGCGCAACCCGGCGAGCATCAGGGCCATCACGAGCCCGGACGCCTGCCACACCGCGGCGATCGCGATCGCGAACATCACCATGTCCTGCCGCACGATCCAGTCGAAGGTGAAGTTCGGGAAACCCAGGCTGCGGATGGTCGATTGCAGTCCGAGCTCCGGGTTGAGCAGCCACTGCCACACGAGGCCGGTGGCGACGAAGGACATCGCGTACGGGTAGAGGAACACCGTGCGCAGCACGCCTTCGCCTTTCACGCGCTGGTCGATGAAGACCGCGAGCAGGAAGCCGATCACCATGCAGCCGACGATGAACAAGGCGCCGAACAGCGCCATGTTCTCGAGCGACAGCATCCAGCGCTCGCTCGCGAAGAGCCGCGTGTATTGCGAGAAGCCGACAAAGTCGCCGATGGGCAGCGTGCGCGAACTGCTGACCGACACGCGCACCGACCAAGCCACCGTCCCCAGGTAGGCGAGGAGCACGGTGGCCGCCATCGGCAGCAGTGCGGCATAGGCAGCGGCGTGGCGCAGCCCGCGGCCGCGTCGCGTTGGAGGCATGGACAAACTCCGGGTCAGTCTGTAAACGTCAACCCTTGATCGCCAGCGCTATCGCCTTCACCGCGTCATCCGCGCTCTGGTTGGTGTTCCAGTACTTGGTGACGATGTCCTGCAGCACGCCGGCCACGTCGGGCGACACCAGCATCTCAGGATTGGGCAGCTGGCGCGACGGGTCTTTCATCACTTGCAAACCCGTTTGCGCGCAGATGTCCATGCCCTTGGAATCCACGTCGGTGCGGATCGGGATGGAGCCCTTCTTGTTGTTGAAGGCCACCTGAGTCGCGGGCGAGGTGAAGGTGTCCGCCAGCAGGTGCTGCGACTTGATCTGCGCCGGGTCGGTCGTCTTCGGGAAGACGAACACGTCGCCCGCGATGATGTAGGGCGACTTCGGCCCGAAGCCGGGGAAGCAGCCGTATTCCTTGCCCGCCGTCTGGTTGGCGGCCTGGAACTCGCCCTTGGCCCAGTCGCCCATGATCTGCACCCCGGCCTTGCCGGTGATGAGCATCGCGGTCGCGTCGTTCCAGTTGCGGCCCGGCGAGCCGGCGTCGATGTAGGTCTTCAGGCGCTTGAACGACACCAGCACCTTCTTGAAGGCCGGGCTGTTGACGGCACCCGCATCGCGGTCGCGGTAGACCTTGAGGTAGAGCTCGGAGCCGCCGGTGTGGGCGAGCCAGGCGTCGAAGAGGATCTTTTCCTGCCAGGGCTGGCCGCCTTGCGCGAGCGGCACGACGCCTGCGGCCTTGAGCTTGTCGAGGTCGGCGAAGAACTCGTCCGCGGTCTTCGGCTCGGCCGCGATGCCGGCCTTGGCGAAGGCTGACTTGGAATACCAGAACCACGCGGGCATGTGGATGTTGACCGGCACCGCGTAGAAGTGGCCCTTGACCTTGATGGCGTTGAGGATGGGCGCGGGCAGGATCTTGTCCCAGTTGTTCTTCTGGGCCACCTCGTCCACGTTGTTGAGCAGGCCGGCGTCGATCACGTCGTGGAACTGCTTGGAGGTGTTGAACTGCGCCGCGGTGGACGGCGTGCCGCCCACGATGCGGTTGATGGCGGTGGAGCGCGCCGCCTCGCCGCCTGCGATGGCGCTGTCGACCCAGGTGCCGCCCGCAGCCTTGTAGGCGTTGGCGAGTTCCTTCACCGCGGCCGATTCGCCGCCGGATGTCCACCAGTGGATGACTTCGGCGCGGTTCTGCTGCGCCTGCACGGCGGCGGCGCCGAAGGCCAGGGCGATGCCCAGCACGATGGCGGTCGGTTGTCTCATGTCTTGTCTCCTGTTTTGTGTGTCGAGGTTGTCATGCGCTTGCTGCGCGTTGGGAGAGGAACGCCTTGAGGGCATGGGCGCTGTCCTTGGGCGTTCGCACCTGCGTGCCGTAGTCCACGTGCACGATGCCGAAACGCTTCTCGTAGCCGTAGGCCCACTCGAAGTTGTCCAGCAGCGACCACACGAAATACCCGCGCACGTCCACGCCTTGCCGCATCGCCTGGTCCACGGCCGCCAGGTGGCGGCCGATGAAGCGCATGCGCTGTTCATCGCGAACGCCGCCGTCGGTGACGCGGTCGTCACTCGCCATGCCGTTCTCGGTGATGTAGATGGGCGGCAGCTCCGGATAGCGTTGCTTGAACTCGATGAGCAGGTCACGCAGGCCGTCGGGGTAGACCTCCCAGCCCATCTGCGTGCGCTCGACATCGGCGAGCGGCGCGTCCTTGAAACCGCGCGCGCCGTCGCTCGCCACCACCGAGCGGAAGTAGTAGTTGATGCCGAGGAAGTCCATCGGCGCCTGGATGATCTCCATGTCGCCGGGGCGGATGGGAGCATGTGCATCGGGCCACAGCTGCGTGAGCTCGTCGGGGTAGCGGCCCCGCATCAGCGGGTCCAGCACCCAGAGGTTGTTGCTGGCGTGGGCGCGGGCCGCGGCGCTGCGGTCCGCCTCGCTGCCCGATGCGGGCGTCACGGCGTTCACGTTGGCGACCAGGCCCACCGGGGCACGGTCGTTGGCGCGCAACGCGCCCACCGCCAGGCCATGGCCGAGCAGCAGGTGATGCATCGCCTCCACCGCATAGCTCGTGCTCGTGAGGCCCGGCGCATGGCGGCCGTCGGCGTGGCCGAGGTAGGCGGAACACCAGGGCTCGTTGAGCGTCATCCAGCCCTTGATGCGGCCTGCGAACGCGCGGCTCATGCGGTCGGCGTAGTCGGCGAAGCGGTGGGCGGTGTCGCGGTTGAGCCAGCCGCCGCGGTCCTGCAGGTGCTGCGGCAAGTCCCAGTGGTACAGCGTGGCGTAGGCCTGCACGCCACGCTCATCCAGCGCATCAAGCAATCGCTTGTAGAAGTCGATGCCGCGGGCGTTGACCTGCCCGTGCTCATCCATCAACCGCGGCCAGGCGATGGAGAAGCGGTAGGCATCGAAGCCCAGGTCCGCGAGCAGGTCAAAGTCCGACGCGTAGCGGTGGTAGTGGTCGCAGGCGACCTCGCCCGTGTCGCCGTTGTGCACGCGGCCAGGCGTGGCGCAGTAGGTGTCCCAGATCGACGGCAGGCGGCCGTCGACGTGGGTGGCGCCTTCGATCTGGAACGACGCGGTGGCGGCGCCAAAGAGGAAATCACGACGCCACATGGCCGAGCCGGCCGGTGGTGCGATCAGGTCGACATCTGGAGAAGACAAAGCAAAGCCTTTCTGGAACCGATTCCAAACAACGGATTGTGGTGATGCATCCGTTGCTGAGGCTTGGTGGAAACCCTTTAACTCGTTCAGATTCTGTTAAGTCGAATCTATGGCAAATGCTTCACATGCATTAATGCGTGTTTAACCTAATGGAGGGGATTTGATAAGGTCTCATAGGGTGCGCCTTCTCGATGAATGGAGTCGGTTCCAAGCGACGACACGCTGCCAACGCTGCCCGCGACGCCGCTGGCGCTGACGACTGGCCGCGCATTCAGAGCGTGATCGCCCAGGCCAGCGCGCAGGTGCGCTCAAGCGTGGCGAGAAGATCCTCGTCGTGGGCCGCAACGTCGACTACATCGTGCCCGACGCGATGAAGCCGCCGGCGGACGGGCAGTTCCACACGGTCACGCTCAACGTGGCCGGCACGAAGAACGCGCCGTGCTTCACGCTCGAGAACATCGTCGTCCCCTTCGGCACCTTCCCGGTGTGGGACGACCAGCAGGGCGTGGACTTCCAGGTGAGAAACGTGCAGTTGCTGGAATGATCATGGAAGTCCTTCACGATCGCCGGCTTCAGAATGGTGCGCGGGGTGCCGATAAGGCCTGCATCCCCCTCACTTGTTCAAAGTGTGAAGTTTCTGCACGAAAACAAGATCGCCGTCGTCCTTCTGGCTTGCGGCATGTTGCTGCTGGCCGCGTTGGCTGGCGGCTTCTACCTGCAATACCTCAACGACCAGGCTGAGCTGAGCCGGCTCGCGTCGACGCGCCGGCTCCTCGCCCTGGAGGAAACCCTGACGAGCCTGCAGGACGTGCGCATCCAACAGGGTGGGCTGCTCATCACCGGCAAGCCGGTCTACCTGCAGAAGTTCGACGAATCGCGCCAGCAGCTTGCGAGGAGCATCGAGCGGCTGGAGGTGCTGTACGCCGGCGCCGATGCGCACGACCGCAAGGTGCTGCAAGAGCTCGAACGGCTGTACCGGCTGAAGGTGTCGGAGCTGATGGCCGCGGCCGAGCTGGAACGCTCCAGCGGCTTCGACGTCGGGCGCGCGATGTTCATGTCGCGCAGCAGCGACGACTACGGCACGGGCATCCGCATCCTCATCGAGCACCTGAAGGAGCGCGCGCAGGAATCGAGCATCGCCACCAACCAGTTGATCGGGCATCAGCACACGCAGTTGATGTCGTCGGCGGTGGGCGTGTTCATCCTGGCGCTGCTGTGCGGCGGGCTGGTGCATGTGTCCCTGTGCCGCGAGATCCGCGAGCGGCAGCACCTGGCGCAGCAGCTGCAGCACGAAGCCACGCACGACGCGCTCACCGGCCTGCCCAACCGCCGCTCCTTCATGCACGAGCTGGACCGCTCCCTGGCGCGGGCGCGGCGCAACGGTTCGATGATCGGCATCCTCTTCATCGACCTCGATGGCTTCAAGCACATCAACGACGAATTGGGCCACCACGCGGGCGACGAGCTGCTGCAGCGCGTGGCGCGGCAATTCGGGCAGAGCCTGCGCAAATCGGACCTGCTCGCCCGCCTGGGCGGCGACGAGTTCGCTGTGATTGCGGACGCGAACAGCTGCGACTCGCTGATGCAACTGGCCGAGCGCCTGATCGCGACGGTGTCGCTGCCGCTCATCCCGGGCCGGGATGCGCACCGAATCTCCGCGAGCATCGGCGTGGCCTTCTACCCGGTGGACGGCGAGGACGGCACCGCCTTGCTCAGCGAGGCGGATTCGGCGATGTACCGCGCCAAGCGGCAGGGCAAGGGGCGGGTCGCCCGTGCCGAGCATCACGACAAGCTGCCCCAGCTGGTGCGTGCTTAGTCCGACGTCGTCCGGCGCTTCCTGGCCGTCGCCTTCACCACGGCTGCAAGCTCGCTGACCTGCCGATCCGCCTGTTCGGCCGCCAGCCGGCCATACCCAAGCACCAGCCCGTTCAGCGGCCGGGCGCCGGCCACCGAATAGTTCGACAAGGCACGCGGCGCCAGGCCAGCCTGCCAGGCTGCCTCCACCAGCGTCGTGTCGGGCAGCCACTCGGGCAAGGCCAGCGCGAGGTGCATGCCGCCGTGTCCCGGCGAGAGCATCAGCGGCAGCGGCCAATGGCGTTCGAGCGATTCGCGCAGCGCCTGCTCGCGCTCGGCGTACAGGGCGCGCATGCGGCGCAGGTGGGTGGTGTAGTCGCCTTCGTGGATGAAGGCGGCCAGCGCCTCCTGCTCCACCGGGCGCCCCAGCACGAGGCGCCGTCCCAGCGCGGGCAGCACCTGCGCCAGGGCAGCTTGCGGCAGGACCATGAAGCCCAGCCGCAGGGCAGGGAACAGCGTCTTGCTGAAGGTGCCCATGTAGACCACCGGCGCATCGGGCGCGAGCCCCTGCATGGCGGCCAGCGGCACGCCCCGGCAGAACTCGCTGTCGTAGTCGTCCTCCAGCACCCAGGCGCCGGCCGAGCGCGCGCGCGCGATGAGCGACAGGCGGCGCGGCAGCGACAGCACCACGCCCAGCGGGTACTGGTGCGACGGAGTGGCATAGACCAGTTTGGGTGGGCTGCGCTTCCACAGCGCATCCGGCGGCGCGATGCCGTGGGCGTCCACGGGCACCGGCACGAGCGAGAGTCCCGCGTCGATGAAGGCGGCGCGTGCGCCGGGGTAGCCCGGGTGCTCCATCCACACGCGCTCGCCGCGCTCGGCCAGCAGGTGTGCGCACAAGCCCAGGCTTTCGCTGGTGCCGCTGGTGATCACGACCTGCTCGGCATCGCAGTGCACGCCCCGCGATGCGCGCAGGTAGGCGGCGATGGCCGCCCGCAGCACGGGTTCGCCGGGGGCGGGGTTGGCGCCCAGCACGCCGGGGGCCACTGCCTTCCACGCTTGCACCATCCGGCGCTGCCAGCGTGCCAGCGGAAACTCCTCCAGCGCCGGCTCGCCGGGCATGAACGGCGCCTGGTTCTCGGCATTGCCGTCAGGCACCGGCCGATGGGGCATGCCGCGCCTCGACAGGGGCGGGAGCACGGGCGCCGCGGGCGCGGATGCGGCCGTGCGGGCGGCCGAAGGCAGGTGGCTGACGATGGTGCCCTGCCGGTCGGCCAGCACGTAGCCTTCGGCGGCCAGTTCCTCGTAGGCATGGAGGACGGTGTTGCGGCCGCAGCGCAACTCGCGCGCGAGCACGCGGGAGGCAGGCAGCACGCTGCCAGCTTCCAGCGTGCCGTCCAGCACGGCGGCCTTGAGCGCGTCGGACAGTCGGCGGCGCAGCGTGCCCACGCCACCGCCGGCGAGCCTGGGCTTGAGCAGCAGCGCGAGGTCGATCAATCGTGGCTCCTTCGAATCGGCAGATTGTGGCTCTTTGGCAGGAGCCACAATCATCCTACGCTACGCCCCATCGATCCTCCACCGTACCGAGACCGCCATGAGCCAGAACCTGCCGCCTTCCGAACGCAGTCGCGTGCGCCGCGTTGCCGACCGCGGTCACTACGACCACGAGACCGTCCACGCCATCGTCGATGCGGCCTACCTCTGCCACGTCGCCTTCGCCGACGAACATGGCGTGCACTGCATTCCCACCGCCTGCTGGCGCGAGGGCGAGCACCTCTACATCCACGGTTCCAACGGCAGCCGCATGCTCAAGGCGCTGACGGGGCAGGGCGCCTGCGTGACCATCACCCACCTGGACGGCCTGGTGCTGGCGCGCTCGGCCTTCCACCACTCGATGAACTACCGCTCGGTGGTCGTGCACGGCCGCTTCGAGGTGGTGCCGGCCGAACACAAGGCCGAGTCGATGCACCGCTTCATGGACCACATCGCGCCGGACCGCCGCCATGAAGCGCGGCCAGGGGATGCCAGCGAACTGGCGGCGACGACCTTGCTGCGCATCCCGCTGGCGGAGTCCTCCGCGAAGATCCGCACCGGCGGGCCGAAGGACGATGCGGCGGACATGACGCGCGACGTCTGGGCCGGGGTGCTGCCGCTGGCGATGGTGGGCGGCCAGCCGCGGCCGGATGGTGTCGAGCGGCCGGCGCCGGACTATGTGCAGCAATGGCCGGGTCACACGGCGAAGGCACGGCAGGCCGAAACCGCCTGAGCCGCCGCGTCCTTCAACCGGCTCCGCCGTGCCGGCCCGCGCCCGCCGCGAAGCGGGCCGCGCCGGCCAAGCCTTCCGCCTCGACGATGCCGAAGCCCCGCGCGCCTTCTTGTGCCAGCGCATCGGCCATCGGCAGATCCCATTGCGCAAAGGCCGAGGCGCGGTCGGCGCGCATGCACGCCTGCGGGAACGTAGCGATCTGCGCGGCGAGGTGCTGCGCCTGTGGCAAGGCCGTGCCGTCGTCGACCACGCGGTTGGCGAGGCCCATCGTGTGCGCCTCCTGTGCATCGACCGCGCGGCCGGTGAGGATCATGTCCAGCGCGCGTCCCATGCCCACGAGACGCGGCAAGCGCACCGTGCCGCCGTCGATCAGCGGCACGCCGAAGCGCCGGCAGAACACGCCGAAGGTCGCGCTGCGCGCGGCCACGCGCAGGTCGCACATCAGCGCGAGTTCGAGGCCGCCGGCCACGGCGTAGCCTTCGATGGCGGCGATGACCGGCTTGCTGAAGGCCATGCGTGTCGGGCCCATCGGGCCGTGCGCGCGGCCTGTGGGTTCGATGAGGTTGCGTGTGCTCGGCTCAGCCAGCGCGGTGAGGTCGGCCCCGCCGCAGAAATGGCCACCCGAGCCGGTGAGCACGGCCACGAGCAGCGTGTCGTCGGCCTCGAAACGTTCGAAGGCATCGAGCAAGGCGGTGGCCGTGGGGCCATCGACGGCGTTGCGGCGTTCGGGGCGGTTGAGCGTGATGGTGGCGACTGGGCTGCTCGATTCGAAGAGGACGGAGGTTGATGCCATGCGGGCTCCCATCGGCGAAATGCGCTTTGAACCACAGAGCACACAGAGACCACTGAGAAGGGCACTTCCTCTGTGGTCTCTGTGTGCTCAGTGGTGAACACTCAGGTTGACCGCCAAGGTTAATCCTTCTCGCTAGACTGCCGCCGCATGAAGCAACCCGTCCAGCTTTCGCATGCCAGCCGGCTCCTCAACCACGGCCCCACCGTCATCGTCACCAGCGCCCACGAGGGGCGGCGCAACGTGATGTCGGCGGCCTGGTCGATGCCGGTGGAGTTCACGCCGCCGCGCATCGCCATCGTCATCGACAAGAACACCTTCAGCCGCGAGCTGATCGTGGCGAGCGGCTGCTTCGCCATCAACATCCCGGGCCGCGCGTTGGCCGACCTGACCTATGCAGTCGGCAGCGTGTCGGGCCGCGAGGGCGACAAGTTCGAGCGCTGGAAGATCGCGACCACCGATGGCCCCGCGCTGGGCCTGCCGCTGCTGGACGATTGCATCGCTTGGATGGAGTGCCGCCTCATCAGCGAACCGCACACGCAGGAAGCCTACGACACCTGCTTTGCGGAGGTGGTGAGCGCCGCGGCCGACGACCGGGTGTTCGCGAACGGCCGCTGGTCCTTCCGCGCGGACAACGCCGGGCTGCACACGCTGCATCACCTGGGCGCGGGCAACTTCGCGGTCTCGGAGGCGATGATCACCGCCAGGCCGATGGCGTGAGGGCGCGCGCCTGCGGGCTCACGAAGACATGACGCCCCCTCCGACGCATCACCGTGCGTCACGCCACCGAATATCTGAACTGCCGCGGACGCGTTCATTCTGCCGAGACAATGCGGAGCGCAGGGCATAGAATTCCCCGTCGATGCTGCGAGGACGGTGCTCGCGCTGGTCATCGCACATCCGATTCGCGAAAACCCGGGTCGCCGTCAACCCGCACGTTCCACCGCTCTATCTGAACCGGCGCTGTGAGTGCGGAGAGGTATGCGGTGTATGAAGAGCTGGAGTCGTAGCTTCGTTGCGCTGTCCTCCGCACTTGCGATTGGTGGGCTCGCTCGAGCGCAAGAGATCCATGTTGTCGACGTTGCGCTTGTTGCGGGCGCACCGATGCAGTTCTATCGGCTGCCGTCACCACCTGCCGCTTTGCCGGCGCAACGGATGGTTCAAGACCAGTACGGGTTTCTCTGGCTGAGTGCCGCGGACGGATTGCAGCGCTACGACGGCTACGGTTTCATGAAGGTCCCGGATGGCCAGAGCGCGCACAGCGTCGGCTTCATCATCGGCCACTCGTTGACGAGGGACCGCGCGGGCCGGCTGTGGATCGGCGGCGACGACGCGCTCAACCGGTACGACCCCGCGACCGGCAACCTCACGCAATACCGGTCGCCCAACGAGGCCTGCGGCACCGTCGCCATCGCGCACGACATCACCGAAGACCAGGACGGCGTCATCTGGCTCGCAACGGACGACGGCGTCACGGCACTGGATCCCGTCACGTCGCGGACGACATGCCACCGGCCGCGCTACACGCCCTCGGTCGGCGAGACGCGCGTCATCGGGATGACTGCCGTGAACGACGGCACGCTGTGGGTCACCAGCAGCGAGGGGCTCTACGCGCTCGATCGGCGCTCCGGCAGGGTCACGCGCCACATCACGCTCGAGAGCAGCGCCGGACGCAAATTCGTCTGCATGGGCTTTCCGTCGAAGCCGTTCCAGGACAGCCGGGGAACGCTGTGGTTCGGCCTGTCCTCCGGAGGCGACGTCGCCTCGGTCGACGTTGCCAGCGGCGACATCACGGTCTATGCCTTCCGGGGCGGCGGACTGGCGCCGAACGCGTCCTCCGGCGTCGTGTCGATCCGCGAGGATCCGGACCACGCGCTGTGGCTGGGCACCGACAAGCTCGGCCTGGTCAAGCTGACGCCGGACCGCACGCAGGCGATCTGGTACCAGAGCAATCCCGACGATCCCGACGGCTTGCGCGACGACCTCGTCGTCGGACTGTTCAAGGATCGCGACGGGAGCTTCTGGTCGACGACGAAGTCGGGGGCGGTCTACCGCTTTGACAGCGAACGTCCGCGGTTCCGGGCGTACCGCCACCAGCAAGCCGGCCCGCAGAGCCTGGGCAAAGGCTCGGTGACCGCGGCATATGTGGACGACCCCGACACGCTGTGGATCGGCACCGACCGCGGCTTGAGCCGTGTCGATCGCACGACGGACCAGGTCAAGCAGATCGAGCAGCCGGTCTTCGCGCGAGGCGTCAGCGCGATCGCGAAGGACCGCTCGGGCCAGCTGTGGTTCGGCACGAGGGGCAACGGCCTCGTCCGCTTCGATCCGCGCACTGAGCAGACCGCGACGTACACCCACGATGCATCCAACCCGCGATCGCTGAACCACGACCGGGTCACGGCGTTGCGGGTCGATCGCGCCGGCACCCTGTGGATCGCGACGGATTTCGGCCTGAGCCGCTGGGAGCCGGCGACGCAGGACTTCTCCACGTTCCGCCCGCAACCAAGAAGCCTGGTCCAGTACCGCTCGATCGCCGAGGACGCGAGCGGCATGCTGTGGCTGGCGACCTCGTCAAAGGGCGTGCACCGCTTCGATCCACGCACCGGCGCCTTCAAGGCCTTCGAGGCCGAGCTGCGCGCCGTGCAGCCGCCCGGCCATGACCGCGTCAATTCGGTTCACGTCGACCACGCGGGCACGGTGTGGGTCGCGACGTTCCGCGGGCTGGGCAGGCTCGATCCGCGCGACGCGACATTCACGTCGTACGACTCGCGCGCCGGGCTTCCCGCGGACACGGTCTTCGGCATCCTGGAAGAAGACGATGGACACCTGTGGGTCAGCACATCGAACGGGCTGTCGCGCTTCGATCCGCGCGCCGGGACCTTCACGAACTATCACTCGTCGGATGGCCTGCTGACCGACCGGTTTGTAGCGCCCGTGATCGCCAAGAGCCCGAGCGGCGAGATGTTCTTCGGCTCGCAGAAGGGGCTGGTGGCGTTCTCCCCCGCGCAGGTCGTCGAGCGCAAGATCGCGCCGCCGGTGTTCTTGACCGACTTCCGCCTGTTCGGCGAGCCGGTGCTGCCGGGAAGCACGCCGCTGAAGCAGCCCATCTGGTCCGCGGCGTCGCTGGAGCTGGAATCGCGCAGCATCGTGTCGTTCGACTTCGCCGCCTTGAACTATGTCGATCCGGCGCGCACGCGCTATCGGTACCGGCTCGATGGGTTCGAAACGAAATGGAACGAGACGGACAGCGGCCGGCGCAGCGCGACCTACACGATGCTGCCGGCGGGCAACTACACGTTCCTGGTCCAGGCCCGCGGTGCCCGCGGAGACTGGGGCGACAGCGCGCGCACGCTCAAGATCCGCGTTCCGCCGCCCTGGTATGCGACGTGGTATTTCCGGGTCCTGGTCGCCGCATTGCTGGTCACGGCGCTCTGGCTCGCGTACCGCCTGCGCGTGCGCCAGTTGCACCGCCGGTTCGCGATCGCGCTCTATGCACGACTCGGCGAGCGCGCACGCATCGCCCGCGAGCTGCACGACACGCTGCTGCAGACGTATCAGGCGTCGCTGATGTGGTTCCGTTCGGCCATCAACGCCCTGCCGGAGCGGCCGCTCGAAGCGAAACAGCGGCTCGAGCTCGCGCTCGACCGCGCGGAGGCGGCGATCGTCGAAGGGCGCGACGCCGTGCAGGGCCTGCGCGCCTCGACCATCGAGGTCAACGACCTTGCCGAAGCGATCGCTGCGATCGGCGCCGACTTGACCCGTGGCCGTGCGGTGGCCGACGCGCCCGTCATCAGCATCGCGGTCGACGGAGCGTCGCGCAACCTGAACCCGCTCGTGCGCGAGGAGGCATGGCGCATCGCGGGCGAGGCGCTGCGCAACAGCTTCCGTCACGCCGATGCAAAAAGCATCACCGTCACGCTGGACTACGGCGCGCGGCAGTTCCGGCTGACGGTCGCCGACGACGGCAAAGGCATCGAAGCGGCGACGATCGCGGGGCGGCAGCCGGCCAGCCACTTCGGGTTGCCCGGCATGCGCGAGCGCGCCGACGTCATCGGTGGGCGGCTGGACGTCCGCAGCACGATCGGGCGCGGCACCGAGGTGGAGCTCCGGGTGCCCGCCTACAACGCCTACGACGCGGCCGCGCGCGGCCGGCGCTGGTGGGATGCATTCCGGCGCGAGCGCGTGCCTGCTGAGAAAGCCGACCGGCAAGGCGTCGACGCCTGAGGCACGGACCAGTTCGTGCCGGGCTCGGCCCACCCATGACCGCCGGCCCCAACGGCCCGGCGGCGGACATGGGAACGGCACGGGGAGTTCAATGCCCCCGGTCTCGGGCGTACAGTAGACCCCCTGCCGGCCCCATCTCGGGGGCCCCTCCGCAGGATGTGCGTTCCCGGCAAGATCGAATGACCGAAGATCAGACACGCATCCAGGTTCTCTGTGTCGACGATCACCCGATCGTGCGGCAAGGCATTCGGATGCTCCTGTCCGGGGAGCCGGACATGAACCTGGTGGCGGACGCGGCGAACGGACGCGAAGCGATCCAGCAGTTCCGCGCGCACCGCCCGGACATCACGCTGATGGATCTGCAGATGCCCGGGATGGGCGGGCTCGACGCCATCAGCGCCATCCGGGCCGAGTTCCCCGACGCGCAGATCATCGTGCTCACCACCTATGCCGACGACGCCCAGACGCAACGCGCATTGCAGGCCGGCGCCCGCGGCTACCTGCTGAAGAGCGCATTGCACAAGGAGCTGCTCGACGCGATCCGCAGCGTGCACGCCGGCCGCAAGGTGCTTCCGTCGGAAGGGTCGCTCGAGTTGGCGGAGCAGGTCGCCGACGGGACCCTCACGCCGGCAGAGATCGGTGTTCTGCGCTTCATGGTGCAGGGCCAGGCCTATCCCGAGATCGCCAGGGCGCTCGCGCTCAGCGAAGAGGCGGTCGAAGCCCAGGCGCGAAGCATCAGCGCGAAGCTGGACGCCTTGCATCGCACGCTGGCCGCGGTGCCCGAGCTCGAGCGCGGCATGGTCGAGACCGAGCGCGCGGCCCGGCACGCCGCCGAGGCGGCCAACCGCGCGAAGAGCGAGTTCCTCGCCAGCATGAGCCACGAGCTGCGCACGCCGCTGAATGCCGTGCTCGGCTATGCGCAACTGCTGACCCGCGATGGCGGCCTGAGCCCGAAGCAGGCGCGCGGCCTGGACACCATTCACAAGAGCGGGCAGCACCTTCTGGCGCTGATCAACGACATCCTCGACCTGGCGCGCATCGAGGCGGGCCGCACCGAGCTGAACCCGCAGCCGGTGATCCTGGGCGACTTCCTGCAGACGGTGGTGAACCTCATGCGGGTGAAGGCGGACGAGAAGCATCTGGCCTTCGTGTTCGACACCGGGCCGGACCTGCCCGAGGCCGTGCTGGTCGACGAGCGCCGGCTGCGCCAGGTGCTGCTGAACCTGCTGAGCAATGCGATCAAGTTCACCGACCAGGGATCGGTCGTGTTGCGCGCCTCGGCCGAGCCCCAGGGCTCGGCGCAGGTGCTGCTGCGCCTGGAGGTCGAGGACACCGGCGTCGGCATGCGCCCCGACGACCTGGAACGTATCTTCGAGCCCTTCCAGCAGGTGGGCGACGTGGAGCGCCGCAGCGGCGGGACCGGGCTGGGCCTGGCCATCACGCGTGCGCTGGCGATCGACATGGGCGGACAGGTGCAGGTTGCCAGCGAGTTCGGCCGCGGCACGAAGTTCCTCGTGGACCTGCCGATGCCGCTGGTGGAGCCGGCGGCCGCCTCCCCGAAGGTGCCTCGAACGGCCCGCTACCGGGGGATGCCGCGGCGGGTGCTGGTGGTCGACGACGTGGCGGCGAACCGCGCGCTGATGCGCGACTTCCTCACGAACGCCGGCTTCGAAGTGGCGGAGGCCAACGATGGCGGCGAGCTGGTGTCGGCCGCGAAGAGGTTCCGGCCGGACCTGATCCTGATAGACAGCGTGATGCCCTTGGTGGACGGCCTGGAGGCCACCCGCCGGCTGCGGCGGGATGCCGACCTGGCCGCGATGCCGGTGATCGCAGTCTCGGCCTCGGCGAGCGCCGATCACCGCGCCGCTTGCCTGCAGGCCGGCGTCAACGTGTTCCTGACCAAGCCGGTGTCGCTGGAGACGCTTCAGGCGCACATCGGAGAGCAGCTGGGGCTGCAATGGATCGAGCCGGCCGCGGGCGCTGAGTGAAGGGCGCCAACAGGCAGAAGCGGCGGCAGCAGCAGGACAGAGAGTGCCAGATCACACGGGCGTGTGACATGCCGGCATCGCTTGCTTGCGTTTTGAGACCGGCCTTCGCCGCCACGCCCTAACATCCGGGGCATGAGTTCCAACGATTCCGCCGGGCCGCCGTCGAGCCCGGCCGCTGAGCAGCCCGAGTCAACCCCTGCCTCCCGCCTGTCGCCACGCGCACAGGCCGTGCTGCGAGGCGCGAAGGTGGGCGCCGGCTTCGCGCTCGGCGCATTGGTTTCCGCCACGCTCGTGGCCGCCGCCACCATCACCTTCGTGATGCTGCCCAACCTGCCCGACATCGGCAGCCTCACCGATTACCGGCCCAAGCTGCCGATGCGCATCTTTTCGTCCGACGGCGTGCTGCTGGGCGAGTTCGGCGAGGAGCGGCGGCACTTCACGCCGATCGCGCAGATCCCGAAGGTGATGCAGGACGCGGTCATCGCGGTGGAGGACGCGAGCTTTCGCGAGCACCACGGCGTGGACTTCAAGGGCGTGCTGCGCGCGGGCGTGGCGGGCATCGTGCATCCGAAGAGCGAAGGTGCGTCCACCATCACCATGCAGGTCGCGCGCAACTTCTACTTGCCCACGAAGAAGGACTACGTGCGCAAGATGTACGAAATGCTGCTGGCCTTCAAGATCGAGCGCGAGCTGAGCAAGGAGCAGATCCTCGAGGTCTACATGAACCAGATCTACCTCGGCCAGCGCGCGTACGGCTTCGCGGCGGCGAGCGAGATGTACCTCGGCAAGCCGTTGTCCGAGGTGACGGTGGGTGATGCAGCCATGCTCGCGGGCCTGCCCCAGTCGCCCAACAAGGCCAACCCGATCACCAACCGCAAGAGCGCCATCACCCGCCAGCGGCATGTGCTGCAGCGCATGCGCGTGCTGGGCTTCATCACCGATGAGCAGGTGACGCAGGCGGTCGATCATCCGCCCCCGCTGCGCCGCGCGCGCGAGGTGCCGGTGCATGCCGAGTACGTGGCCGAGACTGCGCGCCAGCTCATCTACGAGCAGTACGGCGAAGCGGCCTATTCACGCGGGCTGGACGTGACGCTCACGGTGGATGCGGCGCAGCAGATGGCCGCCTACCGCGCGCTGCGCCGCGGCATCATGGATTTCGAGCGCCGCCAGCCCTACCGTGGCCCGGAGGCGCAGATCGAGCTGCCGGCCGACGATGCCGAGCAGGACGCGCGCATCGCCGAGGTGCTGGCCGAGCACCCCGACAACGACGAGCTGAAGTCGGCCGTGGTGCTGTCGGTGGAGCCGCGCCAGGTCGAGGCGCAGCTGGACGACGGCGAGACGGTGAGCATCACCGGCGACGGCCTGCGGCAGGTGGCGCAGGCGGTGTCCGGCCGCGGGGCGCAGCGGCTGCGCATCCGTCCGGGCTCGGTGGTGCGGCTCATCAAGGGGCCCAAGGGCGACTGGGCCATCACCCACCTGCCCGAGGTGGAGGGCGCCTTCGTCGCGATGACCCCGGACACGGGCGCCATCCGCGCGCTGGTGGGCGGGTTCGATCATTCCAAGAACCAGTTCAACCACGTGACGCAGGCCTGGCGGCAGCCGGGCTCGAGCATCAAGCCCTTCATCTACTCGGCGGCGCTCGAGAAGGGCATGACGCCCTCGACCATCATCAATGACGCGCCGCTCGCGTGGGACGCCGAATCCAACGGCGGCACCGCCTGGGAGCCGAAGAATTCCGACGGCAAGTTCGACGGTCCGATGACGATGCGCAACGCGCTCGCGGCCTCGAAGAACATGGTGTCCATCCGCATCCTGCAGACCATGGGCACGCCCTTCGCGCAGGAGTGGCTGACGCACTTCGGCTTCGATGCGGAAAAGCATCCGCCCTATCTCACGATGGCGCTGGGCGCGGGCTCCGCGACGCCGATGCAGGTGGCCTCGGCCTATTCGGTGATCGCCAACGGCGGGTATCGGCTGGACCCGTTCCTTATTCGGTCGATCACCGATGGCCGCGGCAAGAAGATCGCCGAATGGCAGCCGCCGCCGGTGGATGAATCGATGCGCGCCATCGACGCGCGCAACGCCTTCATCATGACCGACCTCCTGCAGGAGGTGACCCGCACCGGCACCGCGGCGCGTGCGCAGGCCACGCTCAAGCGGCCGGACATCGCCGGAAAGACGGGCACGACCAACGATGCGGTCGATGCCTGGTTCGCCGGCTTCCAGCGCTCGGTGGTGGCGGTGGTGTGGATGGGCTACGACAGCCCGCGCAAGCTGGGCGACCGCGAGAGCGGCGGCGGCCTGTCGCTGCCGGTGTGGCTGGATTTCATGGGCACGGCGCTGAAGAACGTGCCGGTGCATGAATCGCAGGCGCCGGACGGCGTGGTGCGGCTGAAGGGCGAGTGGTACTACGAAGAGAACACGCCGGCCAGCGGCATCTCGACCATCGGGCTGGATGCCCCGCCGGCGGCTGCGCCGACGGAGAGCGATCGCAAGAGCATCCTGGATCTGTTCAAGTAGGCGCCGCGCTTCAACCCATCACTTCGCTGGAGAAGGTCACCTGCACGCTGTCCAGGTGCGTGAGCAGCGCGGACAGCTGGTTCAAGGCCTCGGCCGGCTGCAGCCGGTCGGCTTCCAGCTCGAGGCGCTGGCAGGCCTGCGAGGCCCAGTGGTAGCCGTAGAGCGCAAAGCTGCCCGCCATGCGATGCGCGAGCCCGCGGATCAGCGCGCGGTCGTTGTCCTGCACCGCGCGCACCATTTCGCGCAGGGCTTCCTTGCGTGACGCGAGGAAGCCGGCGAGCGCGTCCTTCAGGTCCGGGTCCAGCACCACCGCGGTGTTCGCGTCGAGCACGGCCTCGGCCGGCACCGGTAATTCGACGGCATGCTTTCTCAGCAGGCGGTGCAGCGTGTGTCGCTTGAGCGGCTTGGTGAGGTACAGGTCGAAGCCCGCCTCCAGGGCCCGGCTGCGCGTGGACGCATCCGCATGCGAGGACAAGGCCACGCACAGCGCTGGAGGCAGGCCGGTCGCTTCTTCGTGCTCGCGCAGCGCGGCCACCGCCTCCAGGCCGGTCATCACCGGCATCTCGAGGTCCATCAGCACGACGTCCATCGGCTCGGTCACCAGCATCTGCAATGCCTCGCGGCCGTTCATGGCGCTGCGCAGCCGCGAGACGGCCGGCGTCTCGAGGTAGCGGCGCAGCACGAACAGGTTGTGCTCGTCGTCGTCGACCACCATCACGCGAAGCGGATGCGGCGCGGGCTCCAGCGGCGCCAGGTCGCTGGGCAGGCCCGGCACGGTGTGCTCGAAGGCCGCGGCGTCCTGCACCTCTTCCTTGTCGGCGGCCTGCAGCTGCAGCGTGAGCGTGGTGCCCTCGTCGTCGGAGGTGCGCATGCGCAGCTCGCCTTGCTGGATGCGCGCCATCAACTGCGCCGAATAGGCACCGAAGCCGGTGCCGCTGGGCTTTCCGTGGGTGGCGTACTTCTGGAAGAAGCGGCCTCGGATGTCTGCCGGCACGGCGCCCAGGTTGTGGATCTCGATGCACACCGGGTCGCCGGAGCTGACGGTCACCGTCACCGTGCTGCCGTCGGGTGCCGCCTCGACAGCGTTCTTCAGCAGGTTGGCGAGGATCGAATAGCACAGCGTCTCGTCGGCATTCACGAACACGGGCGCCGCGCCGGCGGGCGGCTGGCCATCGATCAACACGCGCAGCCGCACCTCGCGCATGGCCGCGAGCCGCTGGATGTCGGCGTTCACGCGGTGAAGCAGGCGGCCGATGTCCACCGAATCGGGCTGCCACTGGTAGACGCCTTGCTCCATCTTGAGCAGGTCCATCGACAGGTTCACCATGTTGAGCACGCGGTACCCGGCGCGCTCCACGAGCGTCATGAGCTGCAGCTGCGTCGGCGAGAGGTTGCCCTCTTCGCGCATCAGGTCGGGCACCGCGACGATGCTGTTCAGCGGCGTCTTCAGGTCGTGCCGGCTCATGCGGTCGACTTCCTCTCGCAGGCGCACGTTCTCCTTGAGCGTCTCGTTCTGCAGCTCGAGCTGTGCGGCCTGTGCCGCCGCGTTCCGGGCCAGGTCGCGTTCGCGGCGGATGGACAGCACCTGGTCGGCAATGCCCAGGGTCAGGATGAAGGCTTCGCACATCGCGCCCATGCCGTAGAAATGCCCGATGGCATAGGGCGTCGAAATGCCCAGGGCCTGCATGCCGCGCAAGGTCGTGGTGATGGTCAGCGGCACCCAGCCCGCGAGGTAGTACCAGGCGTAGCGGTTGCCCTGGCGGGCCAGATGGATGCCCACGCCGATGAGGAAGAGGTTGGTCGCGAGCAGGTACACCGCCAGCAGCGCGCCGAACCAGGGCACCGACCACGGAGACAGCAGGATCGCGCCCGTCAGCGCGAAGCCGATGCGCCGCCCGGCGTCGAAGACGGGAAGCAGCCGCGGCGATTGCTGCTCGACCGACAGGAAGTGCCGCGAGAAACCGAGCGCCAGCGCAATGGCACTGGCGCCCAGCGCCCACTGGCCGTGGATGCCCGTCAGCGCCCACAGTGCGCCGCCCGGCCACGCGTAGATGAAGCCGGTGCTCGACGCGATGAACAGCATCAGCGCAAGCACGTACAGCGCGTAGTACGCGAACATCGGCTGGTGCAGCACCACCCAGTAGCACAGGGCCACTAGCGCGAAGGCCACCAGGCTGGCGCAGATGACCGACGTGGCGATCAGCGTCTGGCGCTCGCGCTGCCGCCATTCGTCTTCCTCGAGGAAGAGCAGCGAGATCGGGATGCGGATTTCATGCTCGAAGTGCACCCATACCTGCTCGCCTGCCTTGAGCCCCTTCGGCAGCTCGAAGGCCAGTGCGAGGGACGACACGTTGGCGTCGGTCGGCGGGTGCAGCTTGGAGCGGGTCAGGCGCCGCCCGTCGGGCAGTACCACCGTCACGAGGCCCGGCGTGGGCGTCTCGATTGCCAGCACCGGCCGATCGAGCGCGGACAGCAGCTGCAGCCGTACCCAGCTGCCGGTGCTGCGATAGGGCAGGGTCAGCTGCAGCGCCGGCCCCGAGGCGGTGAGCGGCATGCGCTCGATGGCGCCATCGCCGGGCGGTGCGTCGGCCGGCGCATCCACGCCCAGCAGCTCACCGCGCACCACGGTCGACGCGTCAGGCGTCTGCGCATGCGCGGCCGTCGCGATGCACAAGGCCAGCAGGGTGCAAACCCTCGCCACGAGCGAAACAAGCGAATGCGACATGGCGCCGGATGAACTGGGAGTGCGGCCGAGCATAGCAACCGGTGGCCCGCGGGCGTGCCCATGCCGCCCGGGTGATGCGACTTAGTGCACAGGTCCGCCGCACCCGGCCGCCTGCCTGCCTCCCCAATTCCTCCACACTGTTGCGGCACACTGGCGCGGTGGCATCCGCAAGCACCATCCGGCGCAAGGTCCTGGTCATCGACGATGACCCGGCCGTGACCGACTATCTGCAGCTCAAGCTGCAGGCGCGCTATGCCGTGGTCACGCTCAACGACCCGCGCGAGGCGCTGTCCACGGTGCGGCGTGAGCGCCCCGACCTGGTGGTGTGCGACATCGACATGCCCGCGATGGACGGCCCGGCCGTCTGCGAGGCCCTGCATTCGGCCAGCGACACCTGCGGCATCGCCTTCCTCTACCTCACCTCCACCGTCACGCGCCAGAACGTCGGCGACGATGGCGGGGTGGTGCTGGGCCGGCAGGGCATGTCCAAGCACGCACCCATCTCGCAGATCGTGCTGCGCATCGACGCCGCACTGGGTGCGGCGCCCGGCGCTCGCCACTGACGAGCGCCTTCGATCCAGGCCCATCGACGAAGGCGCCGCAGCGCCCTCGCGTCCTCGGTCAGAACGCCCAGCTCACGCGGGCATAGGCGTGCCATCCACGCTGCTCGGGCACCACGCCGCGCAGGCCCCGGCCGGCGGTCAGGCTGATGCCCAGGCCTTGCCAGCCCGACCAGTTCGCCCCGAAGCCGGCGGCGGTCGGATGCACCGTCGGGTTGATCGACTTCACCTGGCTCGTGTCGGCGAAGGCGAACATGTCCAGGTGCGTGTTGGCCGGCGACCAACCGTCGTAGTGCATCTCCAGCGTGGCCAGCACACCGGCATCGCCGCTGATCTGCCCCGGCTCGTAGCCCCGCACCGATGCCGGTCCGCCCACCGAGAAGGCGAGTGCGCCGGGCAGGCTCTTGTGCCCGGTGAACTGCCAGCTGGCCTGCGCGAGGCCGTACCAGCCCTTGTCGCCGATGCGCACGACCGCGCTCGAATCGCCGGTGAAGAGCGTCACGCTTGTGGATTGCTCCGGCAGCAGCTTGTTGCCTGCATGCGCGAAGGCCAGCGTCGGGTTGAAGCTCCAGCTCCAGCCGTTGCCGGTCATCGACAAGGGCGCGCCCAGGTTCAGTCGCGTGATCTCGTAGTGGCTCACCGCCACGCCGCGGACGTCGTTGGACGAATCGCTCAGCTGCACGCCCGCCGTGAGGTTCAGCCACAGCGTGTCGGACGACACCGCGAGATAGCTGCTGTCCACCGCGAGGCTGCTGCCGCTGCCCTTCACGTCGATGTCCTTGAAGTCGCCGGCAATCATCTTCGTGCGGTTCATCGACGCACTCGCGCCGAGCCGCCAGCCGCTGGCATCCACCGGCGCGTTGTACGACAGCGAGAGCGCCTGCGTGCCTTCGGCCGCCGACAGATAGGCGAGCGAGCGATCCCCGTCGGTGAAGAGCTTCTGCCGGCGCACCAGGCCGCCCAGCTCAGTCTTGCCCGAGCTCTTGTAGCCGTAGTTGTCGATGAACACCTGGCCGCTCGTGCGCGCCGGCTCCTGCACTTCCAGCACCAGGTCGGTCTTGCCGAAGTCCTGGCCTGCACGCAGGGCGGCCTGCAGCTTGGCATCGTTGACGCGGTTGAAGCGTGCGACGTCGGCTTCGAGGCGGCGTGCATCCACGTCCGCGCCGGGCTTGGGGTCGCCGATCCAGCGCTGCACGTAGGGCGCGCCGAGGTATTCGTTCTTCTGCACGACGACCTGGCCGAGCGTGCCTTCGACCAGCTGGATGACGACCGTGCCGTCCTTCACCTGCTGTTCCGGCAGCGTGGCCGCGGCGGTGTAGATGCCCTGGTTGCGGTACAGCTCGTTCACGCGCTGCAGCAGCCCCTGCAGGTCCTGCAGATGCACCTCACGGCCGAGGAAGGGCTGGGCGGCGGCCGACAGCTGCTCGCGGTTCAGGTGCCGTGAATTGCTGAAGCGCACCCGTTGCAGCACGAAGGCGGGGCCGTCGGCCGCAGCGGCGGCCTCGCTCGCGCGGGCTGCCGGCTTCGGCGCGGCCTGCTCGCGCTCGTGCAGCAGCTTCTCGCGCCGAAGCCTGTCCTGCTCCTGCAGGGCCGGGTCGGCGGAAGGCGGCAGCGTGGGCGTGGCCTGCGCATGTGCGATGGTCGGGAGAAGAGCGGGGGCGGCGGCGGCCAGCCCGAGGGCGAGCGCCAGCCAATGATTGCGATGATTCGACACGGTGTTCTCGTTGTGTGACTGCGTCAGGGCTGGAGGAGGCCGACCACGATGTCGTCGTCGTGCAGCTCCAACTGCGGGGCGGTGTCCCCGGCTTCCTGGGTGCTATCGGCCTTCGGCCTGGGTTTCTTGACCACGTTCACGGCCGGAGCGTCAGCTGCGCCGTCGCCCGGCAGGCTGAGCCACGGGCCGATGCTGGGCGCGCCCTGCGATGCGCCGGCCGGCAGGCGCCAGTGGGTCCAGTCGATCTGCTGCGACAGGTGCTCGGCGCTCAGGTGATAGAACGCCTGCTGCGCATCGAAGCCGACCTCGTCGTCGCGGTGGAAGTACAGCGCCACCGGCGCCTGGAAGCGCGTGACCAGCGCGTCGGTGTACAGCGCATTGCCGTCCAGCTGCAGCCAGAAGCTGCCCTGCGGCGTGATGAGCTGCGCATCCGCCGCACGCGCCGCGGGGTTCACGTTGTCCAGGCTGATGGTGACGGCCGCGGTGGTGAGCGTCAGCGCACCGCTCGCGCTCGCATTGCGCAGCGACACGTCCACCGGCATCTGCAGGTCGGCGTCCCGGGTGTAGAGGCGGTCGATCTCCACGCGGCTGGTGTTGACCACGCTCACGGCCATCGAGTCGGCGCGTGCGCCGTCGAAGCCCGTCAGCGTGAGCGAGGTCACCGGCGCGTCGAGTGCGTCGATGTGCAGCGCGACGCTCGGCGCCGCCACCGCGAGCGGGCCGCCGCCTTGCAGCGCCAGGTTCGCGATGTCCAGCGATTCGCGCGAGTTGAGGCTGCCGGTTGCCATCGTGAGCTGCTGCCCCTTGATGGCGCCGTCGACCCACAGCCAGGGATTGCCCAGCAGGTGGTCGAAGGTGAGGCTGCCGTGCACCGTGAGGTTGACCTTGCCCTGCTCGGCGCTCAGCAGCGGCGAGTACACGCCGCGCTCGACGATCAGGTTGATGTCGCCCGTGGTGGTGGCCACGCTCAGCCAGGGCACATTCGCCACCAGCGGATCGCCGAGGCCCAGGCCCGCGGTGAGCGTGGTGTGCGTGTCGGCCGAGCCGGTGTCCAGGTGCACGGCGCTGTCGTTCAGCCCGCGCAGCATGCCGCCGGCCGAGATGCCGAGCGTGGCGCCGTGGACGGTGAGCGACGACAGGGTCACGTCGCCGGTGCTGGCGATGTCCAGCGAGCCTTCGCTGCGCAGGCTGCTGCCCGAACCCATGGTCCAGCTCGCGGCCTGCATGTCGACATTGCCGCCGACGACCGTGGACTGCGCTGCGGCTTGCGATGCGCTGCCGGCAGCGGCCAACGACAGGTCGCCGCCGACGGTGAGGTTGCCTTGCAGCAGCACGTCTGCTGCGGACTGGACGCTCGCGTTGCCGCCGACGGTGGTCGCGGCCTTCACGGTGGCGTCGGATGCGCTTGCCAGATGCAGGTCGCGGCCGACGGCGAGCGGTGCCTTCACGTCGATGCGTTCGCCGCTCGTCAGGGTTGCGTCGCGCGCCACGATGGCGGCTTCGTCGAGCGCGATGTCGCCACCGGCATCGACGACGAGGTCGCGTCCGATGTCCAGTTGCGAGAGCGTTGCGCCTGCGCCGGTCGTGATGCGCGCATCGCTGCCGGTGGCGATGCGGCTGCCCGCATTCATCTGCAAGGCAGCAGCGTGCACATCCAGCGCGCCGCCCGACGACATCGTCTTGCCTGAGGCGAGTGTGACGGCCCCGGTGGCGTCGATCGCGATGGCGCCTTGCGCCGCGACGGAAGCCAGCATGTCGAGCCGGCCGCCGGTCGCGACAGTGGCATCGCCGCCGACGCTCACGACATCGCCCAGGACGATGCTGTCGGCCGCGGCCAGTGACAGGTCGGACCCGCTGTGCAGTTGCGCCAGCGTCTGGCGGCCGGCCGTCGTCAGCGCCAAGGTGGTGCCGGCGCTTAGCTCGCTTCCGAGGCCCATGGTCCACGACGCAGCCTGCGCGTCGATGGCGCTGCCGGCAGACATGGCGTTGCCCGCGGCTTGCACCACTGCGCCGCCGGCGCGGATCGTGGCCTTGCCTTGAACGGTGAGTGGGCCGGTCACGGTGAGTGCGCCGCCGGTGACGAGGCTCGCGTCGCGACCCGCGGTGACGGCTTCGCTCAGTGTGGCCTTGCCGCCCGCATCGATCACGACGTCGCGACCCGCAGCAAGCTGGGACAGCGTGCTGTCGCCGCTGGTGATCACGTCCAGGTCGGTCGCCGTGCCGATGCGGCTGCCTGTACCCATGGCCAGGGAGGCGGTGTCGGCGCGCAGGCTGCCGGCGACATCGACGGCCTGCCCGGCGGTCAGCGTGATGCCGTTCGCCGCATGCAGCGTGGCATCCGCGCCGGCCGTGACACGCTCATTGAAGGCGATGCTGTCGCCCGCGTCCAGCGACAGAGCGTCGCCGCTTGTCACGGTCGCCAGCGTCTGGCCGCCCAGGGTCTTGATGGCGAGGGTGGAGCCGGCGCGGATGGCGCTGTGTTCACCCATGGTCCATGACGCGGCCTGCGCATCGATGGCGCCTCCTGCCGAGAGGCTGTTGTTGGCGGCTTGCGTCACGCCTCCAACTGAACGGATCGTCACGCCCCCTTGAGCCGCGAACGGGCCGACGATGTCAAGCGTCGAACCCGTGGTCAGGCTCGCATCTCCCACAACCGTGACAGCCTCGCCGAATGACGAGGAGCCGCCGGAAGCGAGCCTGAGATCGCGACCTGCGGCGAGCTGCGCAAGCACGCTGTCGCCGGTCGTGCTCACGATGGTGTCTAGCGTCGAGTGGATCTTGCTGCCCGCGCCCATGGTGATCGAGGCTGCATCGGCGTGGAGGCTGCCCGCGACGTCCATCGTCTGGCCGGCGGCCAGGGTGATGCCGCGCAGGGCCTTGAGCGTCGCATCGCCGCCAGCTGTCACTGGCTCGTTCATCGCCATGCTGCCGCCGGCATCCAGCGACAGCGCGCCGCCGCTTTGCAGTGCCGCGAGGGTCTGATTACCCAGCGTCTTCAGGTTCAGCGTGCTGCCCGCTGCGAGCCGGCTGTGATCGCCCATCGTCCATGACGCGGCTTGCGCGTCGACCGCGCCGCCCGCCGTGAGGCTGTTGCCTGGGGCCTGCGTCGCGGCACCGCCCGCGTGGAGGGTCGCGTTGCCTTCGGCTGCGAACGGGCCGGCGAGGTCGAGCGTGCCGCCGGTGGTCACGCGTGCATCGCGTCCAACCGTCACGGTTTCGCCGAAGGAGGCCGCGCCGCCAGCGGCCAGCACGAGGTCGCGACCGACGGAGAGCTGTGCGAGCGTGCTGTCGCCCGTCGTGCCGACAATGGCGTCGAGGGTCGCGTTGACCTTGCTGCCTGCACCCATGGCGAACGAGGCCGCGGCGGCGTTCAGGCTGCCTGTCACGTCCACCGTCTGGCCGGCTGCCACAGTGATGCCGTTGACGGCCTTCAGCGTGGCATCGCCGCCCGTGATCACCTGCTCGTTCAGCGCGATGCTGCCACCGGCATCCAGCGACAGCCCATCGCTGCTCTGCAATTGCGCGAGGGCCTGGTTGCCGAGCGTCTGGAGGTTGAGGACTGTCCCTGCTGCGAGCTGGCTTTGAGCGCCCATGGTCCACGACGCGGCTTGCGCTTCGATGGCACCGCCGGCGCTCAAAATGTTGCCGGTGGATTGCGTCACCGCACCGCCCGATCGGATGGTGGCGTTGCCTTGGACAGCGAACGCGCCGGCGACATCGAGGCTGGTGCCCGTGGTGAGGCTCGCGTCGCCTGCAACCGTCACAGTCTCGCCGAACGATGCCATGGCCCCAGCGGCCAGCACGAGGTCGCGGCCGACGGAGAGCTGCGCGAGCGTGCTGTCGCCTGTCGAGTTCAGGATGGCGTCAGCGGATGTTCCGATGTGGCTGCCCGCGCCCATGGCGAACGAGGCCGCGGCGGCGTTCAGGCTGCCCGTCACGTCGACCGTCTGGCCGGCGGCGATCGTGATGCCGTTGACAGCCTTCAGCGTCGCATCGCCGCCCGCGATCACCTGCTCATTCAGCGCGACGCTGCCACCCGCATCGAGTGACAAGGCGCCGCCGCTGTGCAGCTGGGCCAGCGACTGATCGCCCGCCGTCTGCAGGCTCAGCGTGGAACCCGTCACCATCGAGCTGGCGGCCCCCATGTGCCAGGTCGTCGCCTGCACGTCGAACGCGCCACCGGCGGACATCTGCTGGCCGGCGTCCTGCGTGACGTCGCCCGATGCCATCACCGTCATGGCGCCTTGCGCTGCGACCGGTCCGGACACGCGCATGTCACCGCCTGCACGCACGAGGGCATTGCCGGTCACCGTGGATGCTTCCGAGAAGGCCAGGTTGCCAGCTGCGTCGATGCCCAGGTCGCGCCCGATGGACAACTGGGCCAGCGAGGCATTCCCACCGATGTCGAACAAGGCATCGGAGGCCGTGGTGATCTGGCTTCCCGCACCCATCGCGATCGAGGCGGCGTTCACTTGCAGCCCGCCAGCGACGTCCACCGATTGCGCAGCGGCCAGCGTGATGCCATGGGCCGAGATCAAGGTCGCATCTCCACCGGAGACGAGGTGTTCGTTCAATGCGATGCTGCCACCGGCATCCAGCGACAACCCATTGCCGCTTTGCAACTGCGCGAGGGCTTGGTTGCCGAGCGTCTGAAGGCTGAGGGCTGTCCCCGCTGTGAGCTGGCCGTGAGGGCCCATGGTCCATGACGCGGCTTGTGCGTCGATGGCGCCGCCGGCGCTCAGGATGTTGCCGGTGGATTGCGTCACCGCACCGCCCGATCGGATCGTGGCGTTGCCTTGAACGGAGAACGCTCCGGTGAGGTCGAGGGTGGTGCCGGTGGTCAGGCTCGCGTCGCCCGCAACCGTCACGGTCTCACCGAACGACGCCTTGCCGCCGGAGGCGAGCACGAGGTCGCGACCGACGGAGAGCTGTGCGAGCGTGCTGTCGCCCGTCGTGCCGACGATGGCGTCGAGCGTTGCGCTGACCTTGCTGCCGGCACCCACGGCGAGCGAGGCTGCGGCAGCGTTCAGGTTGCCTGTCACGTCCACCGTCTGGCCGGCTGCCACAGTGATGCCGTTGACGGCCTTCAGCGTGGTATCGCCGCCGGTGGTCACCTGCTCGTTCAGTGCGATGCTGCCGCCCGCATCGAGTGACAACCCATCACCGCTTTGCAGTTGCGCGAGGGCCTGGTTGCCGAGCGTTTGAAGGTTGAGGGCCGTCCCGGCTGCGAGCTGGCTGTGGCCGCCCATGGTCCATGACGCGGCTTGCGCATCGATGGCGCCGCCCGTGCTCAGGATGTTGCCGGTGGCTTGCGTCACCGCACCGCCTGATCGGATGGTGGCGTTGCCTTGAACGGCGAAAGCTCCGGTGAGGCCGAGGGAGGTGCCAGTGGTCAGGCTCGCGTCGCCCGCAACCGTCACGGTCTCGCCGAACGACCCCTTGCCGCCGGAGAAAAGCAGGAGATCGCGCGCCACGACGAGTTGCGCGAGCGCACTGTCGCCCGTCGTGTTCAGGATGACGTCGGCGGATGTTCCGATGCGGCTGCCCGCGCCCATGGCGAACGAAGCCGCGACGGCGTTCAGGCTGCCCGTCACGTCCACCGTCTGGCCTGCGGCCAGCGTGATGCCGTTGACGGCATTCAGCGTGGCATCGCTGCCCGTGATCACGTGCTCATTCAGAGCGATGCTGCCGCCCGCGTCCAGCGACAGGGCGCCGCCGCTGTGCAGCTGGCCCAGTGACTGGTCGCCAGCCGTCCGCAGGCCCAGCGCGGACCCCGCGACCAGCGAACTTCCGGCACCCATGTGCCACGACGCCGCTTGCAGATCCAACGCGTCGGCAGTCCGCAGGCCCTCGCCTGCGTCCTGCGTCACGTTGCCTGCAGCGACGATGGTGACGACACCTTGTGCGGCCACCGCGCCGGCCAGATGCAAGGCACCGCCTGTCGTCAAGGAAGCATTCCCGGCGACCGTCGTGGTTTCGCCGACGACCGCATCGCCGCCCGCGTTCACGTCCAGGTTGCCGCCGATGGCCAGGCGCGCAAGCGAGGCATTGCCGCTGGTGGTCAGCCGCGCATCGCCGATCGTGTCGATCTTGCTGCCCACACCCATCGCGAGGGACGCGGCGTCGAGCTGCAAGCCGCCTGCCACGCCGAACCGCTGGCCGGCAGCCAGCGTGACGCCGTCGACGGCATTGAGCAGGGCATCGCCGCCGGCGACGACTTGCTCGTTCAGCACGATGCTGCCGCCGGCATCCAGCGACAGCACGCCACCGCTTTGCAGCTGGGCCAAGGCCTGGTCGCCCAGCGTCTTCACGCTCAGCGTGGACCCGGCCGACAGCAGGCTGTTGCTGCCCATGCTCCACGACGCCGCTTGCGCGTCGATGGCAGCGTCGGCCGACAGGCTGTGGCCCGCGGCCTGGGTCACCGCACCTGCCGATCGCACGACCAGCGCGCCGTGGATGTCCACGTCGCCGGCCACGCCTAGCGCGCCGCCCGTGGTGAGCGTGGCATCGCCGTTGACGGCCACCGCGTCGCCGATCGTCGCCTTGCCGGACGCATTCACCAGCAGGTCGCGCCCCACCAACAACTGCGCCAGCGACACGTCGCCGCTCGTGTTCAGCCGCGCATCGGCGGTCGTGCCGATCCGGCTGGCGCTGCCCATCGCGAACGACGCGGCGTCCAGCTGCAGGCTGCCGGTCATGTCCATGGCCTGGCCGTCGGCGAGGGTGATGCCGGTCACGGCCTTCAGCGCCGCATTGCCACCGGAGGTGACCTGCTCGTTCAGCGCGAGGCTGCCGCCCGCATCGAGCGACAGCGTGCCCAGGCTGCCCAGCTGCGCCATCGACTGCGAACCCACCGTCTTCACGCTCAGGAGCGATCCGCTGGAGAGCTGGCTCGACGAACCCATGGTCCACGAGCCGGCCTGCGCGTCGATGCCGTCGAGGGCGTAGACGCTGCTGCCCGCCGACTGCGTCACCGCGCCGCCGGCACGAACCACCGCCGCGCCACCGATGGTGACCGGGCCGGACACGTTCAGCGCGCCGCCGGCGTCGATGGTCGCCCCCGCGCCGGCCGCGGCCTGCGCGCCGAGCGTGATGTCGCCGCCTGCGGTCAAGGCCATCGCCGCACCGCTGTGCAGCTGCGCGAGCGTCTGGTGGCCCGTCGTGGTGAGGCCAAGCGTGGTGCCTGCGTCGAACTGGCTGCCCGAGGCCATGTCGATGGTGTCGGCCGAGACGTCGATGGCGTTGGTGGCGTGGACGCTTGCACCCGCTGCGAGCGACACGTCATGCGCGTCGAGCGTCACGCCGAACGCGTGGGCCGTGCCGCCGAACACGATGCTGCCCGCCGTGACATCGAGCAGCCCGGAGGCCGTGAGCGTGCCGAGGGAAGCGGTGTCGATGGCCGTGATGGTGACCGCACCCGTGGCGGCGATCGCGCTGCCGCCATCCATGCTGAACGACTGTCCGTCCGCCAGCAGGCCGTTGCCGGCGGTGATGCCGCCGTGCACGCCGATGCCGCCCGTCGCCAGCAACTGGAGCTGGCCGGTACGGCTCGTCACCGAGCCGACGTCCAGTGCGCCGGCCGTGGCGATGAGGCTCACCTGGCTGCCGTCGAAGCCGGTATTCGCGAGCGACAGGGACGCGCCGCTGATGCTGGTCGCGCCGGTGGTGGTCCAGCTCACCGGGTTCGTGGCGATCACGTTGCCGGTGGTGCTGAGGCTCACGCTGGCGGCGCTGAGGTTTCCGGACAACGACACGTTGCCGGTGGTGTCGACGTCGTACGCCCCCTTGAGCGTGGTCGTGCCGATGCCCCAGCTGCCGGTGCTGGTCACGTCGATGTAGGCGTTGTTCGCGTTCAGCGAGAGGTCGCCGCCCGTCAGGCGCAGGCTCACCGGACGCGTGCTGGTGCCGATGTCATAGCGCGTGCCGCCCGATGCGGCCGACAGCGACACGTTGTCCGCGACGATGTGATAGCTGCCGCTGTTGGACGCCCAGTTGGTGAGCGCGCCGCCGGCGCTCACGCTCAGCGTGCCGCCCGCGCCGATGCTGCCCAGCGCCAGGCCGCCGCCGTTGTGGGCCAGCCAGATGTCGCCCGGCGCGCTCGCCACGCGCAGGGCGTCGGTGAGCGCGAGGTTGATGGGCGCGGCCGACGTGCCGATGCTGCCCTGCGTGGTCGCGATGTTCAGCCCGCCTGCGCTGATGGTGGTGGCCGACCCGCTGCCGCTGGCGATGTTGCCGCCGGCGGTGAGTCGCACGTTGCCGTTGGTGGACTGCAGGCCGCCCAGCGTGAGGCCGTCGTCCGACTCCACGTACACCGCGTCGTGCGCCAGCACCTTCAGGGTGCCGGTGGCATTGACCTTCACCGGGTCCAGCTGCTTCACGGTCGCGAGGATCTGCGTGGCCGTGGTGCTGAAGCTGAGGTCGCCGGGGCCGGCACTCACGAGCGCGGCCTGGTCGGCAGTGCTGATCACCGGGTTGCTGCGGCTGATGGCGATGTTCAGGCTCGCGGCGTCTTCGCCCACGCTGCCCTGGGACACGTTCAGCGTGACGTTGTTGCCGCTGATGTTGGCCGCGCGGCTCGAGATGTAGCCGCTGGTCACGGGAGTGACGGCTGCCGAGCTGATGGCGATGTCCAGCTGGCTCTGCTTCCACTGCGCGCCGGCGGTGAGGTTGGCGTAGAGCGCCGACGACGGGTCCACCGTGTAGCGCCACGTGCTGTCGTAGGCGGCGCTCGCATCGAAGGGCTGGCTTGCGCCGAACTGGCCGCTGAAGAAGGTCTTGATGCCGTCGTACTCGGCCTTCACCGCCGCGGTCACGTCGGCGTCGCTGAGGCTGGCGGTGCTCACGCCCTTCTGCGCGGCCACGCGGGTGCGCATCGCCTCGAGGTAGGCTGTGCTGATCGCGAAGGCCGCGTCGCTGCTGTCGCTCAGGCGCTGCTTGATCAGGTAGTACTGCTGGTACTTCGCCGACACCTGGTTCTCGAAGGCCTTGACGGTCTCCAGGCCCGCGTCCGCGCCGGTCATGTTGAGCGACGACCACACGCCCGCGAGGTAGGCCGTCTCCTCGGCCGTGCGGCTCGAGGTGTCGATGCCGTTGAGCAGGCGGCCGTTGTCCAGCGTGATGCCGACGTCGCCGGCTTCCGACGCGATGGTGTTGACGGTGAGGTTGCCGCTCTTCTGGCGCAGGTTGATGTCGCCGCGGGCCGACACGGTCAACTGGCCGGTGACGTTGGTGTTGACGGTCTGTCCGAGCGCCACGTCGCCCAGCGCGCCGAAGGTGCTGGTCACGCTGACGTTGTTGCCCGCGAGGTGCGTGCCGCTGCCCACCGGCGCAAGCGACTTGTCCGCGACGACGGTGACGTTGCCCGAGGACGAGGCGATCTGCTGCAGTCCGATGCTGCTGTTCTGCGCCGTGAGGTTCAGGTTGACGAGCCCGCCGGCCGATGCGTCGATCTGGCTCGTGATGGCATTGACCGCCTGCGTGCTGGTGCCGATGGTGCCGGCCGCGCCGAGCTTGAGGCTGGCGCTGTTGATGATGGCGCTGGCGCTCGTCTCGATGTTGCCGCCCGCGGAGACGACGCTCGTGCTGCCCAGCGAGTTGCTGATGCTGCCGTTGAGCGTGACGGTCGGCGTGGAGGTCACGGCCACCGTGCCTTGCGAGGCGCCGATGAACTGCAGCTTGATCGGGTTGTCGGCCTTGACGTAGTAGTCGATGGCCATCTTCAGGTCGTACGGGATCTTGTACTGCCAGTTCCGGTCGGTGAAGGTGGAACCGTAGTAGTTGCTGTACGTGTAGTCGACCGCTGTCCAGTCCTGCGTGATCGAGCCGTAGCGGAAATCGCTGCTCAGGTAGTTGCCGCCGCAGAAGCTGCACGAGGTGGTGATGCTGCCGCCGCTGACCGTCCAGGGCGTGTCCTGGTTGGCGAACTTCCAGTCGCCCACCGGCAGGTACTTCGAATACCAGCCGTCCACCGGCGCGGTGTAGCTGCGCAGCACCTCGGCCGATTCGGTCCACTTGTACCACTGGCCCGTCTTGGGGTTGTAGGTGGTGGTGGCGTTGCTGCCGTCCCAATAGCCCTCGGTCGTGCCGCTCACGCCCGTGTAGGTCTGCGCGCTGCTGCCGGTGACGTAGTGCTTCACCAGCGCGCCCGGCTCATGCACGAACCAGTCGGTGCGGTCGGCGTAGTTGGTGTCGGTGATGCGGATGAGGCCGGTGGTCTGGCTGCCTGCGTCCAGGTCGTTCACCACCAACTGCTTCGTCGACGCGTTGTTGACGCGGATCGTGCCCAGGCCATCGTCGATGAGGATCTTGCCGTCCTGGCCGGTGGAGACGATCTTGCCGCGCAGCAGCACCGTTCCGTTGCCGTTGGCCTTGACGTCGTCCATGGTCAGCTTGCCGCTGGAGACGTCGTAGTTCAGGGTGATGCCGGCGTCACCGCTCGTCATCAGCGACACGCCGGTGTCCACGCTGATGCGTTGCACGGTGGTGGTGCAGAACAGGCCGCCCAGCGAGCAGCTCTTGACCTTGTCGTAGTAGTAGAGCGGCTGTCCCGGGGTGATGGTGATGGTGTCGCCGGCCTTCAGGCCCGTCTTCTCGATGTAGGTCGCGATGGCCGAGTCGAAGGTGTCGGCGACGTTGACCGACCAGTTGTTGAAGTTGCCCGCGCGGATGGTGCCGTTGACGTCGATGGTGCCGGCGTTGATCGCGATGAACGATGCATTCAGCGCGTCCTTGGTCACCGCGGTGCCGAGGAAACCACTGTTCTTGATCGTCGCGTAGTCGGTCGACATCCGCATCTTGCCGGTGTAGTCGCCGACAAGGTCGAAGCCCCAGTTGCCGTTGCCGCGGTCGCTGCCGCCCGCGTGGTTCGGGAAATTGAAGGTGACGCAGCTCGTGTGGCACTCGTCCGAGTCGTTGAACCCCCAGTTGAAGAAGATGTTCGAGACAACCGTGGAACCCGACGAATACGCGGCGTAGTCGGCACCGTACAGCGACGAGTTGAAGGCGGTGATGCCCTTGCTGGCGATGTCGCTCGCATACTTGTCGCTGATGTACCAGGCCACCGCCTCTTCGGCGGACACCGGCTTCCAGCCGCGGCTGCTCGTCACGTAGCCCGACAGCGCCAGCGGCGAGAAGCCGTAGCTCTGCATGCCCGACACGTTGACCAGGTAGATGTCGGACACGCTGATGTCCATGGCCTTGGCGGCGATGTTGGCCGTCTGCAGCAGGCTGCCCTGCTCGACGTCCACCTTCACCGTGCCGCCAAGGTTGGTGATGTCGCCCTGGATGAAGAGGTCCGCGCCCGCGATGCTCGGGTTGTGCGTGATGGTGATCTGGCTGCCGCCGGACGTGCTGCTCTCGTTGACCTTGAGCGCCGCGGGCAGGCTGTCCGATGCCCCGCCCGTGACCAGCACCTGGCCGCCCGCGTCGTTCGGGATCGCCAGCGTGTCGACGATCAGCGCCTTGGCGCTGTTGTTGGTGATCGTGATGGTCGGGTCGCCATGGGCGGTGATGCTGGGCGCACCGCTCTTGACCAGCACCTTGTCGGCCGCGAGGTGCACGTCGCCGCCGGCGGCGGTGATGTTGCCCACGTACACGCCGTTCACCGTCGTGTTGGACAGCTCGCTCAGGAGCGGCGTGAGGAATGACAGCTCGCTGGCCGTCTGCTGGTAGCTCGCCGAGTAGGTGTAGGCGGCCTGTTCGCTCGCGCTGAGCGTGGCGACGTAGGCATCGACCGCGGCGTTCTGCGCGGTGAGCGTGTTGATGTAGGTCTGGAGGCTGTCGCGCGAGCTGAAGTTGCTCAGGTTGTAGACCGTGGCCTCGGTGCCCGTGCCCTTGGTCACCGTGCCGTCGGCGGCGATGGTCACCGACTGGTCGTGGCGGCTGCCCGCCTCCACCGTGGCCGTGCCTTCGAAGGTCACCGTCGATGAGGTGTTGGTCTTGCCCGACCCCGCCTTGATCTCCGAGCTGAAGAGCTCCAGGTAGGGGTTGTGGCCGCGGCCGGTGCCCGTCGCGTACACGCGGCCTTCGTCGGCCTGCATCCACACGTTGCGCACGCTGGAGATGGCCACGCCCGTGCCGATGTCGATGTTGTTGTTGACGTTGGCCGTCGCGTCGGCGGTGACGGAGGTGTCCACCGGCGCCGCCGTCCAGTTGTAGACGTCGCTCACCGCGTTCACGAGCATCGTGTTGTCGGTGATGCTGTCGGCGCTGCGGCCGGCATACAGGCTCACGCTGCCGTAGCCGGTGAGCTTGGCGTTCTGGCCGAGCGTGACGCCGTTGTTGACGGTGACGGTCACCTCGGAGGAACCGCCCGCGGCGCCCACGGCCGCGTAGGTCTTGGCGTTGGCCGCGCTCCACACGTTGACGTAGCTGTAGGTGCCCAGCTGCACCGTGTCGACTTCGTTGGTCAGCTCCACGTTCTGGCCCAGCGTGATGCTGTTGTTGGCCGTGGCCGTGACCGACGACTTCGCGACGGCCGCCTGGATGGCGCCGCCGGTCGAGAGCTTGGCCGCATCGTCCACCGACAGCGTGCTGTAGGCATCCAGGCGCAGCCGGTTGCCGAGCGTCTCGTGGGCGCTCAGCGCGAACACGTCCAGGCTGGCGTTGTCGCCCAGCGAAATCGCCGCGCCCTGGTTGTCGATGTTGATCGTCGACTTGGCCGCGTAGCCGTTGATGCCGCCGCCCGCGCCGGCGTTGACCGAGGTGTCCCAGCCGGAGAGCGACGGCGAGCCGATCTGGTCCACCGCGTTCTTGGCGGCGATGTCCACCGCCTGCGATTCGAAGGCGACGTACTTGCCGAGCACCACCTTCGCATCGAGGTCGATGGTGGTGGTGGCATTGGCGGCCGCGCCGCCCACCACCGACACGGCGGTCGTGTCGGCGCCGGAGAAGAACTGCGTGTCGTGCGTGGCGCGGATCTTCAGTCCGCCGGTGCCGACGATCGTGCGCGCGTTGGTCCAGTCGGCCACCTCGACGGACGCGGCCGGTGCGTTGTCGGAATCGCTCGCGGTGACGAAGGCCTCGGCGGCGCTGCCGCTGATCACGCCGCCGCCGCCGCCGGTGGCGAAGGCTTCGTTGCGGTCGGTGCTGGTGGCCGTGAGGTTCAGGTCGCCGGAGCGGGTGACGGTGGCGACCGGGTTGATGCCCAGCAGCACGCGCGCCGAGGTGCCAGACTTCGCTGTCGATGTGTTCGAGCCGACGCCGAGGATGGCGCCGCCGAAGTAGGCGTCGCCGTCCGCGCGCTGGCCGGAGTAGTTGAACGCCGTGACGTTGAGGTCGGCCACCGGCAAGGTCACGTAGTTGCCGATCTTGGCCGTCGTCTTGCTCGTGTTCTTGGCCGTGACTTCGGTCGCGGCGACACCGGCCAGCAGACCGCCGGAGGCGGCCAGCGCCTTCGCGTCGGCGCTGAAGTAGCTGCCCTGCGAGGCGCTCGAGGTGTCGCCGGTCTGCGCGGTGACGTTCACCGTGCCGCTGCCCGTGAACACGACGTTGTCGGCGACGCTGGCCGTGGCCGAGGTGTTGGCCGTGGCATAGGAGAAGGAGCCGCCCACCGCGGCGCCGGCCGCCACCGTCACGCCATAGGCGCGCGCATAGGTCTGCGGCACGCTGCTCGCGGTCACGTCGAGGCTGCCGGAAGCGCCGGTGTCGACGTTGCCGATGAGCTGCGCATCGACGCTGGAGTTGTCCTCCGCGTTGCTGCTCACGCCCATCACGCCGATCACGCCGGCGCTCACCGCGAAGCCGGTGGCGCGCACCTGGCCGCTCACCAGGCCGGTGACGCCGATGTCGGCGTAGCCGTCGATGGTGCTGCCGCTCTTGCCGAGGAAGGCATCGACGTCGCTGTTCTTTTCCGCCCGCGAGACGGAGGCGCCGATCACGCCGGTGCCCACGCTCACGTTCTCGGGGCTGTCCTCGTTGTCGCCGCCGACCTTCACGCTCGTGATGTCGCGCGCGGACACCGACAGCTGGCCGGTGTCGTTGCCGACCGCGCGCGTCACGCCCGCGACCACCCGGTCTTGCACCAGCACGTCGGAGTAGGCCACGCCGATCACGAGGGCGCCGACGCCGGCGCTGAAGGCCTCGATCTCGCCGGCCGACCCGCCGGCGCCGTCGCGCTCGGTGGCCGACACGTTGACGCCGCGAGCCGTCAGCTGCGTGTCGACGATGGCGCTGTTGACGATGTATTCGCGGGTGATGCCGAGGCCGCCGGAGAGTCCGGCCATCGAGCCCTGCACCGCGCCGGAGAGGGTGTAGGTGTGGGTGCGGCCGTCGGTGTCCACGGTGAGCGAATCGGTGTCGAGCTTGCCGCCCGACACACGCGCCGCGAGCAGGCTGGCGTTCGCCACCTTGAGGGCCTCGCCGTCGCCCGTCACCGTGGCGCTCGGCGACACCGCGCTCGTCTGCACCTGGCTGTTCAGGCCCATGCCGCCGCTGTTCGCATCCAGCTGTGCCTGCTCGGCAGCGGTGAGTTGCGAGTTGCCGCTGGCATAGCTCGCGTTGACGGTGCTGTCCGCCGCGGAGGCGGTGTTCGTCAGTTGGCTGTCCGCGCCGCCCGAATCGCCCGCGCCGAATTTGATGAAGCCCAGGCTCACCGCCCCGGCGAAGGCGCCGCCGCCGCCGGCAAAGCTGTAGACGCTCGCCTCGCGGTCGGCTTCCGCCGTGATGCTGGTGCTGGTCGCCTTGACGTCGCTGCCCACCAGTTCGGCCACGGTGGAGGAGTTCGACAGCACGACGTTGAAGGCCGCGCCGATGCCGGTGAAGCCGCCGCCCACGCCCGCGGCCATCTGCTCGGCGGAGTAGATCTCCTGTGCGTCGATGGCGAGCGAGCCGACGGCGCCCGTGCCGTTCTTCGCGCGCAGCGTCGTGTCGTAGATGCCGGCACGCGTGTCGCCGCCTTCGTCGCTCACGTTCACCATGCCGGCCACGCCGACCGCGCCGACGCCGATGCCCACGCCGAAGGTGTAGCTGTTGATGGTCGCGGCACGCGCCGCATCCACCGTCACGCTGTCCGCATTGACGGTGGTCGTGGTGGTGGCGTTGTCGTCGTCCGGATCGCGGCCGATGGTGGCGCGCGTGTCGCCGCCCAGGCGACTCACCGCGAGGCCGAAGCCCACGCCGACCTGGCCGGAGCCGCTCGCCGCGCCCGCGGCCACGTCGCTCTCCTGCTGGCGCTCGGCGGTCACGGCGACGCTGCCCGCGGTGGTGGTGCCACCAAGCAGCCACGACTTCACGTCACCGTACTGCGTGGTCACGACCACCGAAGCCGAGCCCGCGCCCGTGGCCGCGCCCGAGCCGCCGGCGGAGACCGCCTGCGCCATCTGCGTCGCGGTGGCGTCGATCTTCACTGCGTCGGCGGTGGTCGTGCTGCCCTCGATGCGTGCATCGACGTCGTGCGTCTGCAGGTTCATCGACAAGCCGGCGATGCCGGCGCCGGCGCTCGCACCGGCCAGGCCGGCGGAGATCGCGAGGCCCATGCTGTGGTCGCTGCCGCGCACGGTCACGTCGGCGCCGCTCTCGCCGCTCACGCCGGAATTGATCGTGCTGTTGGTGATCTTTGCGCGGGTCGTGCCCTCGAAATCGTTGGTGGCGACGTTGATCGTCACCGCGGCCGCGCCGGTGCTCGCAGAGCCCGCCACGTTGACCGTGCGCAGCTTCTCGTAGCTCGTCGCGTTCACCACCAGGCCGCGCACGGCTTCGCTGCCTTCGCTGAGCGTCTGGTCTTCGAAGCTGGTGCTGAGCGCGTCGCGATCGACCCCGTTGCTCGCAGTCGACAGGTCGGTGAGCGTCGGGCCGTTGCTCAAGGCGCCGGAGCGCACGTTGACGGTGTTGCCGCGTCCCAGCGCCTTCACCGTGGCGTTGTCGACCAGGGCTTCGGTTGTGCCGAAATCGATCGCCGTCGAGACGGCCAATGCCCCCGAGGCGGCACCCGCGCCCACGCCGACTGCGCCGCTGCCGACCGCGCTGAAGGTGTCGGCCAGCGCCGTCACCGCCACGTTGTTCAGCGCGTCGACCTTGGCGCCGCTGGCGATCTGCGACAGCACGTGGCCGTCCGTCACGTTGGTGCCCACCGAAGCGGCGCCCGACAGTCCGCCGGACACCGAGATGCCCGCGTCCACGGTGACGAGATTGTTCTTGCGCGTGGCGTCGACCGAGAGGTCGCTCACCATCAGGGTGGTCGAGCGCCCGCCCAGCACTTGCGCGGTGACGTCGCTGTCGATGCGGTTGGTGCTGATGCCGATGCCCGCGGCCACGCCGTTCTGCGCGCCGGCGGCCATGAAGCCGAAGGCCCAGTTCTCGGTGTAGTCGTGCGCCTGCACGTTCACGGTGGAGGCGCGGTACTGCGTCGCGCCGTCGAGCATCGACACCGCGCGGATGCCGGCGTCCACCGACTGGTCCACGTTGTTCACGCCGATGGACCCGGCAAACGCCAGCCCGCCTTGTGCCAATGCCACGCCCACGCCGGTGCTGATGAGCGTGTTCATGTTGCCGCTCGTGCCGCTGCTGGCGGAGACGTCGACGGTGCCGTTGGTGTAGAGATCGGTCCAGCCAATTCGGGCTGTCGTCGAATGCTCGTCGGTGCCCAGGAGGTTCAGGCTCACCGCGAGGCCGCCCGACACGCCCTTGGACAAGGCGACGGAACCCGCCGCCGCCGCGATTTCCGCGCGGTTGGTCGCGTTCACGCTGACCGAACCCGCCTTGATGTAGCCGCTGGCGCTGACGGCGTCCCAGTCGCCGATCTCGGCCGAGAGCTGGTTGTTGACCTCGTTGACCGCCACCGAGCCGACACCTGACAGCGAACCGGTGGCCATGCCCACGCCGGCGGCTACGCTGACCATCCAGCTGCTGTCGTCGGCGCTCACGCCCACGCTCGTCGCATTCACCGACGAGCCGGTGATGCTGGCCGCGCCGGTGCGGTGCACGTCGTTGTGCACGTACGCGAGGCCGACGTTGTTCTTGCCGGCCTGCAGGAAGCCGGCGACGCCCAACACGCGCGCACCGGCGCTGGCCTGGGTGCCGTCGGAGAGGATGCTGCCGCTGAAGTCGTAGTCGCCGTTCTCGCTGCCGCTGCCCAGGCCGTCCAGCGTGTTGTCGATGCCCGAATCCACGCCGCCCGAGATGGCGAGCGTGAGCGCGCCGGTGTTGGTGAGCGTGCTGCTGCTCAGCTTGGCCGTCTGGTGGCCGCCCACCTCGTTGATGACGAAGCTGCCGTTGAAGCTGTTGGTGCCCGAGCCGCCGCCCAGGCCCGCCGCGCCGGAGGCGATGCGGTTGGCGTTGGTCGCATTCAGCGCGATGCTGCCGAAGTCCGCGAGCGTGCTCGCGTCGATGCGCGCTTCGGTGGCGTCACGGCTGCCGTCGCCGATGTCCGCGTAGGCCAGCGACAGGCCCACGCCACCTTTGCCGCCGGCAAAGAGCGAACCGCCGCCGATGCCGATGTCCGTGCGGCTGTAGGCGGACACGTCCAGCGTGTCGGTGTTGCTGACCGCGTCGAGGTGGCTGCCGTTCTCGATGCGTGCGCTGGCGCTGTCCTTGATCTGCGCCACCGAGGCGGAGGTGCCCACGCTGTAGTTCTTGCCGTCGGCGCTGTTGGTGTTGACCGAGAAGCCCAGGCCGATGCCAAGCCGCTCGCCGCCCTGCGCGGCCTGCACGCTCACGGCGCCGGCCTGCAGCGCGGTGACGTTGCTGAGGAAGGCCTGCGTGTCGTCGCTGCTCGTGAGGACGGCGAAGGCGCCCGAGATGGCGGTGGTGCTGGAGGTCGGCTCCTTGCCCGCCTTGATGAAGGCGGCCGAGCCCGCGGCGCTCAGCTCCACCGTCTTCTCCAGCGCCTGCACGTCGATGCCGCTGCGCGTGGTGCGTGCCGTGATGGTGGCGTTGCTCACGCTCGCGGTCGTGTCCAGGTCGCTCACGATCACCGCGACGCTGCCCGAGCCGGCCAGGCCGAAGCCCGGGTCCGAGGGCACGCTGTCGCCGGAGCCGCTGTCTTGCTGGCCGCTCTTGGATGCGCCGCCCGCCGAGCTGGCGCCGCTGCTGCCGCCGGCGATGCCCAGTGCGCTCTTGGCCTTGGCCTGCAGCGCGTTCCACTTGCTCTCGAACTGTTCGCCGTAGCCCGGCTCGCCCGTCTTCGGCGTGGTGGCCGCACCCGCGGCCGCGATGGCGCCGCTGGTGCCGTCGGTCGAGGCGTGCACCGTCAGCGACTCGGTGGCAATGCCGGCCGCCGGTGCCGTGCCCGAAGCGGTGGTGGTGGCGACGTTGTCGCGCGTGACGAGTGCCGCGTCGGCGCTGTTGTCGCCGATGGTGGCCTGTGTGGTGCCTTCGGCGAGGTTGATGGCGACCGCGATGCCCACCGCCTTCGAGTCGGTGTACGCGAAGCTGCCGGCCGCCGCCCAGTTGCCGGCGTACTGGTGGGCTTCGAGGTCCACCGACGATGCGGTGATCGACGCGCTGTTGTTGATGGACGCGCGCGTCTGGTTGTCCATGTCCAGGACGCCCACGATGCCGTTGAAGGCCAGGCCCGAACCCACGCCCGAAGTCGGCGTGATGACGATGTGCGCATCGTCGTTCTTGGCCGTGACGGACACATCGCCCGCGCCGGCGTTCACCGTGGCCGAGGCGCCGATGCCCGCGACCGTGTTCGCGTCCACGTTCACGTAGCTGAGCGACGCGCCGAGGGACTTGCCGTCCTCGCCCGAGCCCGTGCCCGCGAGGATCAGCAGCGCGCCGACGTTGCCGGCGATGTCGATGCTCTGCGCCTGGTTGTAGGCATTGACGTCCACCGCGGCGGAGAAGTCGAATGTGTACGAGGTGTCGCTGAAGTTGTTGCCCAGGCCCGAGAGCGTCTGCGTGAGCGACCACGCGCCCGCGGCGGCGCTGGTCTTGAGCGAGGCGCGGTCGCCCACCCAGGCCTTGGTGTCGTGAGAGAGCTGCTGGTAGTTGAGCGAGCCGGCGACGGAGTTCTCTTCCGCCTCGCCGCTGGCGTTCGCGTAGCTGGACAGGAGGCTGTTGCCGAGACCCGCCGTCGCGTTCAGGTGGTCGACGAAATCGCTGAAGCTGCTCCAGCGGTCGTAGGTGCTCACGAGCGGCTGGTACTGCTGCGCAGCCACGCCCACGCGGGCCGCATCGATGCTCGTGTAGTTGCCGACCTCGGCGATGGCGCGGCTGTCGCCGATGGCGAGGTTGATCGCCACGCTGCCGCTGTTTTCCACCTCCGGGTCGCGCGAGGTGCCGCTGCCTTCGCTGGTGCGGCCGGACACCGAGCTTTCGCTGGTGGTGCGCATTTCGCGCTGGTCGGCACGCGCGGCCACCACCACGTTGCCCGACGAGACGATGCTCGGCGCGGCGCTGCCGCTCACGTTGTTGCCGATGTGCGCGATGGCTTCGTGGTCGGACTGCGACAGCGAGAAGGCCGCGCCCACGCGCAGGCTCAGCGTGCCGTCGTTCTCCTTGATCACATCGCCGAGCACGCTGGTCGGCAGCACGCTCTTCACGAGGCTGTTGACCGCGCTCTGCGCCGCGCCGAGCGCACCGATGGCGCCTGCGCCCACGGTGCGCATCAGCACGCTCGCGCCCACGGTGGACGAGCTGTGCACACGTTGCTCGGTGGTGCGGTCCAGCGCCACCACGCTCACGTCGCCCACCTTCGCGAGGTTCGTGCCCACGCTCGCGCCCATGTCGGCGATGGCGCTGGTGGTGAAGTCGCCCAGCGCCACGCTGACGCCCAAGGCCGTGCCGGCCAGGCCGTAGGCGCCCGCGCCCACGTAGAAGGCGTTCTGGTTGTCGGCATGCACCGCGACGCTGCCGGCGGTGAGGCTGGCGCCGGTTTCCACCTGCGCCTTCGAATGCGTGGAGCCGTCACCGACGGCCACCGCCACCACGGCGGTGTTGTCGTTGGTGGCGACGAGCGTGAGGGCGCTGACGTTGAGATCGGTCTCGTTGTGCGCGGTCACCGACAGCTTGCCGCCGGCGTTGATGGTGGCGCCGCTCTTGACCTGCGTCGTGCTGTCCGAGGTGGCGTTGCCGTACACCACGGCCGCGCCGACCAGCGAGTTGCCGTTGAGCGTGATGGCCGGGTCCGAGGCGGTGGCGCGCGCCACCGAGCCGAGCGTGACGTCGCCCGTGGCCTGCACGTTGGCCGTGCTCGCCACCGTGACGGTGGCGTCGGCATCGGCCATCACGGCGTAGCCGCTGATGCCGCTCACCGCGCCCAGCGTGGTCATGCCGATCCAGTCACCCAGGTCGTCGGTGTAGACGGACCGCGCATGCGAGGTGGCGGTGGCATTGAGGTTGACCGCCTGGATGCTGCCTGCCAGCGACAGCGAGGTGGTGGCCGATGCCTGGCCGTAGCCGAGCTTTTCTTCGGCGGAGGCGGTGAGTGTCACGTCGCCGGCGGCCACGCCGCTCGTGCCGTTGCGCGTGTCCAGCGACGAGCCGCTCTTGAGCGCGATGGTCGGCGCCTCGATGGTGATGCCGCCATCGGCCAGCAGGCTGCCGGAGATGTCCACCGCCGTGCCCGACGAGCCCTTGGCGACGATCGAGATCGTGCCGCCGTCGCTCTTCAGCGTCTTCGGGGCCGTGAGGTCGCCGGTGTTGACGGCGGCGTCGTTGACGTAGCTGGCCGCCTTCGCATTGCCCGCGATGATGGCCGCGCCGCTGCCCACCACCACCTGGTCGGCGTCGATCACCACGCCCGATTGCGTGTTGACCTTGCCCTGGATGCTCACGAGGCCGCTGCCCGACATCGTGTAGCTGCCGCTCGTGAGGTCGCCGATGGACTTGCTGCCGCTCACGAAGTTGTCGATGTCGCCCTGCGACGGCGTGCGCAGCGTGAGCTTGCCCACGTTGACCACGCCGGTGGAGCCCACGAGAAAGCCGTAGGAGCTCGCGAAGGTCACGTCGCCGCCGAGCGTGCCGTTCTGGTAGCTCGCGAGCGTGCCCCACACCTCCGGCTGGCTGCTGCGAACGATGTTCACGAGCTTGGCGCTGCCGGCCGGCACCACCAGGTTCACCGTGTTGCCGTTGCCCACCACGAAGTGGTTGAACACGTTGATGGCCACGCCGCCCGAGGTGTAGCCGTTGACCACCTGCTGGGTGTTGGTGCCGGTGGTCGTCACCGTCGTGAACCCGGCCACCGCATCGATGTTGTGGTCGGTCGCCAGCGCATTGGCCGACACCGCCGTGAGCAGCCACCCGAGCGGTTTGCTCACCGTCGGCGCCTTCACGGCACGGGGCGAACGGCGGGGAGCGGAGTGGCGGCGCTTGGGCATCGGGTGTCCTGCGAGGGAAGGGAACGAAGTCGGGAAGGGAAGCGGCGGGAGCAGCGAGGCCGCTCAGGCGGCGCGGGTGTCGAGCTGCTCGCCCAGGCGCTTGAGCGCGCCCAGCGAATGCAGCTGCGCATAGACCCACGCCAGCCAGCCCTTGCGGAACCACGCGTCCACCGTGGCGGCGTCGAGCTCCTGCAGCTTGGCCTCGTCCACCACGAACAGGCCACCCATGCGCAGCGGCTGGCGGTCGGCCGTCATCACCTGCAGCGCGAAAGGCTTGAACATGCCGCGCTCGGTGAGCGCCACGCAGAACTCGCGGGTGCGGGCGTGTTCGGCGTCGAAGTGGCGCAGGAAATTCATCACGCCCTCGAGCGTCCGGGTCGGCGCGTCGCCCTCGAAGAGCGGCTGCCCGGCGTCGGGCACGAAGTGGGCCGCCGCCTGGTCGAAGCACACGTTCTTGTCGTCCGTGAGCGCGAACGGGTAGCGGCGCACGAATGCCGGCGTGTAGGCGCTGTCCCAGCGGCCGTCCTCGCGCAGCTGGCCGTTGCGTGCATTGCTCAGCGACAGCAGCGCGATCGGAAACTTCTCGCCCTGCGCGTCGTCGGCAAAGACCACCGGCAGGCTGCGGCTCGCCTCGAAGAACTCCACGCCCAGCAACGGGACGGAGTTGGTGTCGCGCGCGAACGAGAAGTCCTCGCTCGGGGCATAGCGCAGGGCGCCGTGACGTTCACGATCCAGCAGCACGGGTTCGCGATAGAACAGGAGTTCAGCCATTTCCCAACCTTCCTCGTCGTTGCCGCGCGCGTGGCGGCGTGGTGTGTTTTCTCGATCCGGCCCATGTAGCCCGCCCGGATGCGCGGGCGCAGGACGCAACAGGGCCATTCCAGCCGGGACGAGTGTTGCGAACGAATGTGGAGAAAGTTGGGAGGGCGCGGCCCTGGACACCGGGCGTCACGCCCAAAACAGCCTGGGCGCACGGACAGTTCGTGAAATCCGTCCCGAATGGGGAGCCTCGTCCAGGTTTTCGCGGTGCCGCGCGCCGGCGGCGGGACGTAGGATGCCCGCCGCAGCACCGCCATCCATGACCGCTTCCTCCCCGCCGTACGTGCTCGTCGTCGAAGACGAGGCCACCATCGCCGACGTGCAGATCGAGCATCTGCAGGCCGCCGGCCTGCGGGTGGAACACCTGTCGCGCGGGGATCTCGTCGAGGACCACGTCCGCGCGTTCCAGCCCGACCTCGTCGTCCTGGACGTCATGCTGCCCGGCATGGACGGCACCGACGTCTGCCGCGCGCTGCGCCGCTTCAGCCAGGTGCCGATCATCATGGTCACCTCTCGCAGCGACGAGCGCGACCGGCTGCTCGGCTTCGACCTGGGCGCGGACGACTATGTGTGCAAGCCCTTCAGCCCCCGGGAACTGGTGGCGCGGGTCCGGGCCGCGCTGCGGCGGCGGCCGGCGGGTGCCGCGCGTTCAGCGGGATCGGTGCCCGCCGCTGCCGACGAACTGGTGGTGCTCGATGCGGCCAGCCAGCGCGTCTTGTGCCGCGGGCAGGCGCTGGAACTCACGCCGCATGAATACCGGCTGCTCGCGGTGATGCTCGGGCAGCCGGGACGTGTGTTCTCGCGGGCCAGCCTGCTGGAGCAGTCCTACGACGATCCGACCGGCGTGTTCGACCGTGCCGTGGACAGCCACGTCAAGAACCTGCGCAAGAAGTTCGCCGCGATTGCCCCGGGCCACGTCTTCATTCACTCGGTATATGGGATGGGGTATCGATACGAGGCCGAAGCCGCGGATGCACAGCCGGCCCCCGCGCCGCGTCCGGCCTCGCAGGCCGCGAAGGTGCCCATCGAGCTGAAGGCCCGCGTGCCGGCCTTTCTTGCCTCACGGCGCGAAGGCATCGACGAGATGCAGCGAGCGCTGGACGACCAGCGCCGGGATGACTTGCGCCGAACTGCGCACCGGCTGGCGGGCAGCTTCGCGCTGTACGGCTTCTCTGCTGCGGCGAGCAGCTGCCAGCGCCTGGAGGCGATGGCCGCAGAGGCGACGAGCGAACAGCTGCGCTCCGCGCTCGCCCGGCTGCGAACCCACCTGGACACGGTGGACATCCAGTACGTCGAGACCGAGCAGTTCCAGCTGCCGGAGTGAGGCCACGCGCTACTTGCCCTTGCGGGACTTCTTCGCCGCGGGCTTGCTGGCACGCCGCTTCTTCGCCACAGGCTCCGACACCTGCGTCGCCACTTCCATCGACGTCTCGTCTGTCACCGGCGCGATGTCTTCCGGCGGCATCACCAGCGTCAGCCGGTTGGCCAGCAGCTCGATCCTCGCGCCCACCGATTTCGCCGCCGAGACCTTGTTGTGCTTCTCGTAGGCTCGGTGGAACAGCGCCATCTTGCGGATCTGCTTGACCACCGTGTCGCGCTCCTTGGGCGTGACGAGCGAGGTCTCCAGCGCGTCTTCGTAAGCGGAGACGAGCGTGTCCAGGGTGGCGCGGCTGTCCTGCGCTGCATCGATCAGCGAGTCGTTGAGCAAGGCCGTGAGCAAGGCGGCGTCCGGCACCATCGTCGAGTTGTAGGCCTCGGGGTCGTCGGCGAAGGCGGCGTTGGCGGCCGCGGCGCAGCGCTGCACGTGGGCGAGGTAGGCCTTGCGCTCCTGCGGCCGCGCCGTGAGCGACCACAGGAACAGCCAGTTCAGCGTCGGGTAGGGCCGGATGATCTTGTCTTCGAGCTTGCTGGCCATCGCCTCGTAGCTCGCCGTGCTGCGCGCAAGCGCCTGGCGCATGGCCTGGAAGTCGGCCAGCTTGCCGGACGCGCCGAGGTAGGCCCGGGCATGCACTGCGGCCTTGCGCTTGTAGGCGCTGCCCAGCAGGGCGGAACGCTCGGCGCTGCCGGGGCCGGCTGCGTTGGGCGACGGCCCCACGTCGCTGGGCACGACGCCGCCGGTGATGCGCACCAGGCTTTCCAGCCGCGCGATGCCTTGCGCCACCATGTCCGCATCGTGGCTGTCCTCGCCCAGGCGTGTCTCCACGTTGCCCAGCTGTTCGATGGCGCGCAGCGGCACGCGGCCGTCGTAGTCGGCCGCGGCGATGGCGCGCAGGTAATGGTCGCGCGCCTTCTCGAAGAAGCCCGGCCCGAGGTTGCCGTAGAGGTCGGCGGCGGCGCTCCAGAGGTCGGGCCGTGCGGCCCACTCGGGCGGTGTCGCGGCGAGCCACTGCTGCACGCGGTCGGCCACGCGTTGCGCCTCGCTGCGCGAGATGGTCTCGCCGCTGCGCTGGATGACCTGCTGCTCGGCTTCGAGCCGGTCCAGCAGTTCTTCCGGCGACACGCCGCCCCAGTTCGTCTGCAAGCGTGACAGCGCGACCTCGCTCTTCGGGTCCACGCGCCAGCCCGCGTCGCCGTAGGCCTGGTAGGCGCCCCAGGTGATGCTCGCGGGATATTGCTCCCAGGTCGTCACGCGGGCCTTGAACACCGCTTCGCCGAACGCGAGGTTGTCGGCCAGCAGCTTCTCGTAGAAGGTTTCGGCGAAGAGACTCGCGGCCGCGTCTTCCACCGCCCAGCCGGCCACCACCACCGCGCGCACGCCGATGTCGATGAGCTGCCGTGCGATGCTGTAGGCCAGCTTGTTGAACGCCACGGGCGATCGGTCGATGCGCCCCAGGTGGCAGCAGTTGAGGAAGACGAGGTCGGGCACCACCTCCATCGCGTCGATCTCGGCGGCGGTGATCATCAGTCCGTCGGACAGCACCACGCCGCTGCGTGCGGCGCCATCGGTGCTCTCGGTGTACATGCCGTGGCCGGCGATGTGCACGATGCGGTAGGGGTGCTTGTAGAGCCGGTTCACCACCTCGATGGCCGGCTGGTGGCTGCCGATCGCGCGCTCGACCTCGAAGCCATGGCGCGCGAGCGAATCGGTGACGGTGGTGGCTTCCTTCTCGGCCGCGGGCAGGTCGTCCAGCGCGTCCTGCTCGCGCACCTTCGGATCGGGAAAGTTCGCGAAGAAGCCGGCGGTGGACGGGTTGCCCACGACGTAGGCGCGCTGCTCCATCGTCTGGTTCACGAGGTAGCGAAAGCGCGTGGACGTGAGTTGGCGGACCATGGCAGTGCGCGTGGCCAGCGGCTGGTCGTCGGCGAGCATCAGCTCCCACGGGAAGTTGGCGGTGTAGCCATCGAGCACGAAGACCATCTGCTGCATCTGCCGCGCGGCATCCTTGAAGTCGTGCGGCACCAGAAGTTGGAACAGCGTGCGGCTGAAGTCGGGGTCGTAGACCATGGACATCACCTGCCGCTCGACGAGCTTCTCGACGAGGCCGGGCTGGCGCTGCTGCACCACCGACTCGGCCCGCGCGCGCTGGCCGACGTACAGGTAGTGGAGCCGATCGGCGAGTGCGGCGCGCTGCGGCGCGGCAGCCGCGGAGGTCGTGGTGACGGGCACGCAGTCGTTTTCCTTGCGATCGGCGTCGGTGATCATCAAGCGCGGCCAGTACGAATTGCCGCGGCCGTCGAAGAGCCGCTGCCGCATGCCTTCGCCCTGATGCAGCAGCGGGTCCACGACGATGCGGCACGACAGGCGCTTGTCGGCGTTCATGGTCTGCGCGATCTCGCGCGCCGCATAGGTCGCGGTGATGGCCGAATCGAGGTAGACCTCGACGATTTCCAGGTTGGCGACGCGCAGCTTGGAGCCGGTGGTCTGCGCGAAGTGCTCGTTGGCTTCCACCGTGGCGCGGATGAGCGCCTGCACGGAATCGGCGATGGTGAGGTTGGCCGACGAGTTGTAGCCGATGAGCAGGCTCGCGAGCTTCACGCCTTCGGCGCGCTCCGTGCCCGCGGCCACGGCTCCGCTGTCCAGCACGTGCACGAGATAGCGCAGGCAGGCGGTGCGCAGCGCTTCGGTGAGCCGGCCCACCGTGAGCGAGCCGTCATAGGGCCCGAGCCCCGCCACCACCGCGCCGCGCATGCTGCCGCGCTGGCGCTCCTGCGCGCTGCTGTGCAGCATCACCGCGCTGGCGGTGCCGACGGCGCCCGCATAGAGCCCGAGGTGATGGCGGATGGTGAGCTCACCGTGCACGAGGTGCTTGTCGATCAGCGCCTCCGGGCCTGAGATCGCGTCGCGCTCGTAGTGGCCGACGAGGATGGGCTGCGTGACCTGGCGCAAGTCCATGGCATGCACGCGTACGTTCAGCACGTCCTGCCGCCTTGCGCGTGAACGCACGCGCTTGCCGGCGCCGAACAGGCCGGCGGCGGCCTCGGCGTCGGTGGGGTAGGGCGCGGGGCCGGCGTCGTAGGGCGCGACCAGCGGCACCTGCTCGGCACCGCGCACGGCCGGCGGCACGGTCATCAGCTGGCCGCCTTCGCCGTGGTCGATGAGGCTTGCGATGGAATCGAAGTAGTCCTCGGTGTCCGCGAGCGCGCCGTGTTCGGCGGGCATGTAGAAGAACTGGCCGATGCCTTCGATGCGGCCCGAATCCCATGTGACCGAGCCGTCGCCGTGCGGCGTGCCGAGCATCTTCCAGCGGTCGCCCTCGCGCACGATGCCGCAAGGCGTCTTGGCCGCGCAGCCGAAGACGTAGGCCACCTTCTTCTCGTGCCGCGCGGGCAGCGCGGGCGGCACGCGCCGGTCCTGTGCCCACAGCCACTGGCCCTGCTTGAGCAGCGCGGCGGGCGGCAGCGCGCCGATGCCGTCGCCGAACCAGAAGTCGCGCATGTCCTTCTTGAAGTCGCCCCAGGTGGCGGGGTCGAAGTATTCGATGGTGGTGTCGTTGCCCGTGTCCTTGAAGCCGGGCTTGGGCAGCAGCTGCAAGGCGCCCGGGAAGCTCGCGATGATGTCCACCACCTGCTGCAGGTCGTGCGCGGTGTCGAGCACGCCGAGCTTGCGCACGGTGTCGGACTTGCCGACCAGCGCTTCCACCATCAGGTGCGAGCCCTGGTTGGGCGTGCCGAGCATCACCAGCCGTGCGCCGTCGCGCGACATGAGCTCGTCCCACAGGGCCGGGTGCTTGTGGATGAGCGCGCGCACGACCAGCCCGCCCATGCTGTGCGCCAGCAGCCGCACGGGTTGCAGCGGCGACGCGGTGGCATCGAGCTGCTCGCGCAGGACGATGGCGAGGCGATCGGCCAGCACGTCCAGGGGCTGGCGCCAGTCGTAGGGGAAGGGCACGACGCGCTGGCTCGAGGCGAGGTGCTTGTGCAGGTCGCCATAGAACTGCGCGAAGAGCGCTTCGGCCTGCACGGCGTCTTTCTTGCCGCCCACGGGCAGCAGCTTGGCCAGGCCGCCGAGCGCAAGCGACGCGATGTCGAACCACACCCGCTCGCGGCCGCCGATGCTCAGGTGCGAGCCCATGATGCCGGGCAGCAGCACCGTGACGGGCATGACCGCCATGGCCGTCGCGGCGGCGCCGCGTGAGCGGGTGGCGACGGGCGCGCTCGCATCCACGCCGCGCAGGGGCCGGAAGGCCTCGACGGCATCGACCGAGGCCTCGAGCAGCCAGGCGCGCAGCGCGTTGCGCGTGGCATCGTTGGTGAAGTAGCGGAAGTGGTTCACCTCCGGGCCCTGGTCGAACAGCACGCGTGTGTTCTCCGGCCGCGCCACGCCGGCGGTCATCGCATCGGTGTCGACCACGAGGTCGTTGTCGACGTTGCCGAAGAAGGTGAAATCGGTGAAGAGCACACCCAGCCGCTTGAGCCAGCCGCCGCCTTCGATGTCGCCGCTGATGACCGCGAGCTTGATGCCGTCCTGCGGCTTGGCGCGCGCGAGGAAGCGAGCCATCGGCGACCCCGGCAGCATCGCCTCGATGCCCGGGACGAGGTTGGGCCGGGTGCGGTTCTTGGCGATCTCGAGCACCACGCGCTTGAAGGCCGAATACACCGGGTTGCCCTTGAGCGCCGGCACCCAGCCCATCAGCGAGAGCAGCGACGACAGGAAGACGTCGAAGTTGCCGCTGGCCAGCCGCGTGCCGCGCGCGGGCGAGGCGACGCGCACATAGCGTTCAACGCGGATCTTCTTGCGTTTGAGCTCGGCCGAAAGCTCGTGCAGCGCGCTGCGCTGGTCGGCATGCGCGCGCACGAGTTCGGCGCGGATGCGTTCGCGCTCGACCGGGTCGGCGATGCCCAGTTGCGGGTTGTCGAGCGCATAGCCGTCGATCAGGTCTTCGAAACCGTCGAGGCACAGCAGGTCGCCCACGAGACCGCCCCGCGAATGCGACACGAGGTGCAGCTTGGCGCCTTCGGGCAGCGCGCGCACGAGCTGTAGCGCGTTGTCCACTGGGCTCTCAGACAGGGTGCGGTGCTCGAAGGCGAGCACGCGTTCGCCGTAGCGGTCCTCGAAGTTGCGCCAGTACGCGGGCGACGCGCCTTGAAGCGCATCGAAGCTGCCGGTGGTGCTGGAGCCGGTGCCGTGGATCAGCACGAGGAAGGGCCCAGCGGGTGCGAGCGCTGCTAGGCGCGGGTCGCCGGCAGCGCAGCGCTCGGCGAGTTCGCCGTTGACCCAGCGGTACAGGCCCGGATCGCGCTTGAGCCGGCTCTCGATGGCCCACATCAGCGCCTTGGTGCCGATCCAGCTCACGCCGAGCTCGGCATACTGCTCGATCTTGTCCTCGGACTTCTCGCCCAGCCACTCGCAGGCACGGCGCTTGGCGGCGTCGATGATGGGGTCGGCCGCGTGGCCGACGGTGAGCGTGTAGATCTGGGAGACGATGGAGTTCAATCCCTCGGACATCGCATCGCCGACGCTGCCGCGCATCGCCGCGCCCCGCTCGCGCAGAGCCGACTCGAAGACGATGGCGCCGTCGGCGTCGATGGCGGACGGGTCCACCCGGCGCACGGCCTCGCGCAAGTTCTCGGGATGCGTGATGACGGTGACGCCTTCGGGCAGCTCCATCACCACCACTTGGCCTTCGGTCGACGGCACCGCCCGCCTCATGCGGCCCGGGTCGCTCGCGCGGGCGCTGGTGGACAGGTCGAAGGCCTGGTCGACGCGGATCAGGCCACGCGGAAGAAACGGGTCATCCTGCGCGGGTGCTGCCGAACGCTGGCTGTTCTCAAACGCCCGAGGCAACCGCTCCGGCGGAAGGGGCGCGCCCCGCAACTTCAAGGTCACCGGATCGGCCATGCTGTCTCCTGACTGAGGCGGGCGCCAGTACAGCACGCCGGAGGGGTTGTCTCAATCCCCAGGATTGCTAAGGTGAGGCTGTCCGGTTTTGGTTGCTTGGGGTGATTTCGGGTGGTGGTGAGGCCCATGTGGTGCACAGGGCGGGTGAGGCAAAGGCGCGGGTGGGCAGGCCAGGGCGCGCTGATCAGGCGGTCGGCCGTTGGCCGACTTCCCTGCGGTGCTCGGACTCGCGGCCCGTCGGCGAACTCCCGCCGCTCGCGTTGCTCGCTGTGGTCAAACAGCGCCGACGAGTATGAGGACGAAGCGCGCTGCGCGCGCGGCCCCGAGTCCTCCGCTCCTCGGCGCCTTCAAAGCGCGCCCTGGCCTGCCCACCCGCGCCTTTGCAGTGGCAGTGGGTTGGCGCAAAGAAAAATGCCTCCCTCGCTGAGAGAGATTGGCGCAAAGAGAATGCCCCCTCTCCCGCGGGGAGAGGGTTGGGGGTGAGGGCGACGGCGGGGGAGTTGACGAGGCCGGTCAGCGCTTGCGCCCGGACCTTCTTATCGCAGCGGCCCATGCCCCCACCCCAACCCTCCCCCAGCGGGGGAGGGAGCAATGCAAGACCGAGCACACCGCCACAGTCTGAGTGGGTGGCGGGTGCCGCCTGCCGCGTCCCACCCACTCGCCGCGATAGAAGCAGAAGACGCCCGACAAACAGCCCCACAAACCCCCTACATCACCTTCCCAAACCACACCACCGACAACCCAGCCGCAATCACCACCACCACCGCCGCAAAAGCCGCGAACAGCCCGCCGATCTCGGTTTCCTTCTTCTCCACCACCAGCCGCGTGCTCAGCGACTGGTACACCTTCTTCAGGTCGTTGGCGGTACCGGCATAGAAGTACTCGCCGCGCGTGAGGTTGGCGATGCCCTTGAGCGCTTCCTCGTCGAGCCGCACGCGCATGCTCCAGCCTTCGAAGCCGATGGTTTCGCCTTCCTTGGTGCCGATGCCCACGCTGAATACCTTCACGCCGCGGTCGGCGGCCATCTTGGCGGCGTCGAGCGGGTCGGGCCCCGTGGTGCGCTGGCCGTCGGTGAGCAGGATGATCGCGCCCGACGGGTACGAGCCCGGCACCATCGGCTCGATGTCCTTGGGCGGCTTGGCGTTGGGCCCGAGGGGCATGTTGCGCGCGCCGGTGATCTGCGACAGGTCGATGCCCGCGTCCGGGAACAGCGTGGCCAGCGACAGCACGATGCCGCTGCCGATGGCCGTGCCGCGCTGCAGCTGGAAGCGGTCGATGGCCGCGACGATGTCCTCGCGGCTTTGTGTCGGCGGCTGCACCACCGCGGCGGTGCCGGCGAAAGACACCACGCCCACGCGCACGCTGCGCGGCAAGTCCTTGATGAAGGCCTTGGCGGCCTCCTGCGCGGCGACGAGCCGGTTGGGCTGCACGTCGGTGGCCTGCATACTGCCCGACACGTCCATCGCGAGGATGATGGTTTCCTGCTGGCTGGGCAGCGTGACGATGGCCACCGGTCGCGCCGTGGCCAGCAGCATGGCCGCGAGCGCGACCAGCATCAGCGCGGGCGGCAGGTGGCGGCGCCAGCCGGGGCCTTTGCCGGCGGCCTGCTTGACGAGCGCCAGGCTCGCGAAGCGCACGGTGTTCTTCTTGCGCCGGTGCAAGAGCCAGAGGTAGGCGAGCACCAGCAAGGGCAGGGCGAGCAGCAGCCACAGCAAGTCGGGCCAGACGAAGTTCATGCGGCACCTCCGTCATGTCTGCGCGATGCCGCCACGTTGGCCGACTGGCGCAGCAGGTGCACCGGCAGGCCACCGCCGGCCGACAGGCGGCTGCGCTGTCGCCTCATCTCGGCGAATCGGAGTACGGCATCCACCAGGTCATCATCCGTCGCGAGTTCGAGCGTGTCCACCCCCGCACGCATCAAGGCGTCGTGCAGCTGTTCCTCGTTGGCCTGGGCAGCCTGGATGAAGCGCTCGCGAAAGCCCGCGTCGTGCGTGTCCACGAACATCTGCTCGCCGGTCTCGGCGTCCTGGATGGTGACGAGGCCGAGGTCCGGCAGCTCCAGCTCGGCCGCGTCGTACAGGCGGATGGCCAGCACCTCGTGGTGCTGCGCGAGCCGCGCGAGGCCCGCGTCCCAGCCCGGCTCGCTCATGAAGTCGGACACCACGAACACCATCGAGCGCCGCGGGATCATGGTGCGCGCCGCCTCCAGCAAGTGGCGCAGCTGCGTGGGCGATTCGCTGCGCGGCGAGACGTGCGCCTGCATGCGCTGCAGCAGGTGCAGCACGTGCATGCGGCCGTGGCGAGCCGGCAGCATCGCGTCCACCTTCGAGCCGAAGAAGATCGCGCCGACGCGGTTGCCGTGGCGCGTGAGCAGGCGCGACAGCACGGTGACGAACTCGGCCGACACCATGCGCTTGGTGCGCTCCTGCGAACCGAAGTCCACGCTGCCGCTCAGGTCGAGCAGGAACCACGCGTTGAGCTCGCGGTCCTCGGTGAACTCGCGCACGTGCGGCGTCTGCAGCCGCGCCGTCACGTTCCAGTCGATGTGGCGCACGTCGTCGTGGTGCTGGTATTCGCGCAGGTCGGCGAAGTCCAGGCCCGCGCCGCGGAACAGCGTCCGATAGTCGCCCTGCAACATGCCGTCCAGGCGGCGGATCACCGTCCACTCGAGACGGCGCAAGATGGCTTCGGCCGTGGGCGCACTCATGGGACTGTCACGCAGCCTGGTGGGACATCGGCTTGTCGGGCTTGGGCACCTTGGCCACGATCTGCGACACGATCTGGTCGGGGCTCAGGCCTTCGGCCAGCGCTTCGTAGCTCAGCACCAGGCGGTGGCGCAGCACGTCGGGCACGAGGTCCACCACGTCCTCGGGCAGGGCGTACGAGCGGCCGCGCAGCATCGCCATCGCGCGTGCGCCTTCGATCAGGCCGATGGTGGCGCGCGGGCTCGCGCCGAAGCTGATGAACCTGGCGAGGTCCGGCAGGCCCTGGCGGCCGGGCTCGCGCGTGGTGGACACCAGCTTCACCGCGTACTGCATGAGCGACGGATCCACGTAGACCTTGCGGCATTCCATCTGCAGCTCGGCCAGCTGCCCGGTGCTCACGACGGGCGTGACGTGTGTCGGCTCGCCCGTCACGCGCTGCACGATCACGAACTCCTCTTCCTCGCTCGGGTAGCCGACCAGCACCTTCATCATGAAGCGGTCCACCTGCGCTTCGGGCAGCGGGTAAGTGCCTTCGGTCTCGATGGGGTTTTGCGTGGCCATCACCAGAAAAGGCGACGGAACCTTGTGCGTTTCGCCTGCAATCGTTACCTGTCGTTCCTGCATGACTTCGAGCAGCGCACTTTGCACCTTGGCGGGCGCGCGGTTGATCTCGTCGGCCAGCAACAGGTTGGCGAACACAGGCCCCAGCGAGGTGCTGAAATCGCCCGTCTTCTGGTTGTAGATGCGCGTGCCGACGAGGTCGGCGGGCACCAGGTCGGGCGTGAACTGGATGCGCTTGAAGCTGCCGCGCAGCGTGGTCGCGAGCGTCTTGACGGTGATGGTCTTCGCCAGGCCCGGCACGCCCTCGACGAGCAGGTGGCCTTGCGCGAGCATGGCCACCATCACGCGTTCGAGGAACTTGTCCTGCCCGACGACGACACGCTTGACTTCGTAGAGGATGCGCTCCATCAGGTTGGCGGTGTCGGGCGTGTCCATGCGGCTCCTTGGGAACGTGGATGCGGTGGATGAAGGCGGGTCAGAACGGCGGCATGCCGGCGGCCGCGGCGGCGTTCTCGATGGGCACCGCGAAGCCGATGCCGATGAAGGTGCCTTGCTCGCCGGGGTTGAGGATGGCGGTGACGATGCCCACGACGGCCCCGTCCATGGTCACGAGCGGGCCGCCCGAATTGCCGGGGTTGGCGGCCGCATCGAACTGGATGAGGTTGGTGAGCCGCTCGCCCTCGGGCGCGCGGAAGCTGCGCTTGAGCCCGGAGATGACGCCGCCCGAGGCCGAGGGCCCGATGCCGAAGGGAAAGCCCACGGCCAGCACCTGGTCACCGGGGATCAGGTCGCCCGTGCCGCGCATGGTGGCGGCCTGCAGGTCATCCGGGATGCTCTTGGCGCGCACCACGGCGAGGTCGTTTTCCGGCTGCACGCCCACGAGGTTGGCGTCGGATTCGTGGCCGTCGAAGAAGGTCACGCGGATGCGCTTGGAGCCGGCCACCACGTGCAGGTTGGTGAGGATGGTGCCGTTGTCCACGATGACCACGCCGGTGCCGGTCGAGCGCGCATGCAGCTTCGGGTCGTCGCTCGGCTTGTCGTCCTTGTCGTCGTCGTCGCCCACGATGCGCACCACCGACGGCCGGATGGCCGCGTAGGCCCGTGCGTAGGGCGAGGGCAGCACCTCCTTCACCAGCGACTGCTTGACGGCGTTGTCGATGTCCTCCTGCGTGAGTGCGCGCAGCGGCGCGAACATCGCACGCTGGGCCAGCCCGCCGCAGAGCACGAGCAGCACCGCGGCGGTGGCCCACATCGGCGCGCGGTGGCGGGAGAAGAAGTGGCGGATGCGCTGGCGGCGCGTGGGGCGGGCGGAGTGGCCGGCGGATGCGGCCGGGTTCGCATCGGACGCCGGCTCGAGGGTGTCTGGCGAGGAGGTGGCGATGGAAGTATCTCGCGCGGGCGCCGGCGCTTCAGGCCGGACATTGGAGCCCGGTCTTTGGCGTGAACGGCTGTAAAGCGGAGCCTTCTTCATCGCTGCACCCCCTCGGCTCGCTTTCCAGCAAGCCCGGTGCCTGAACCGTATCACGGTCGCCCGCTTCGTGCACGTGGGGTCATGCGCAAAGCGGCATGATTCGGCGAATGTCATGGATCGATACCCACTGCCATCTCGATGCCCGCGAATTCGATGCCGACCGCGACGATGTCGTGCGCCGCGCGCGTGAGTCAGGCGTCGGTCAGATCGTGCTGCCGGCGGTGGCGGCGTGGAATTTCCAGCAGGTGCGGGACCTGGCGCATGAACACCGGCTCGCCTATGCGCTGGGCATCCATCCGATGTGCGTCGATGATTCGCGCGACGGCGACCTGCAGTTGCTTCGTGCTGCACTGCAAGAACACCGCGGCGACCCGCGTCTCGTGGGCGTCGGCGAGATCGGGCTGGACCACTTCGTGCCGGGGCTGGACCGCGACAAGCAGGAGCGCTTCTACGAGGCGCAGCTCAAGCTCGCGGTCGAGTTCGAGCTGCCGGTGATCGTGCACGTGCGGCGCTCGGCGGACACCTTGCTCAAGCACCTGCGGCGCATCCCGGCGCGCGGCATCGCGCATGCGTTCAACGGCAGCGAGCAGCAGGCGAAGATCTTCATCGAGCTCGGCTTCAAGCTCGGCTTCGGCGGCGCGATGACCTTCGACCGCGCGCTGCAGATCCGCCGGCTCGCGGGCTCGGTGCCCGACGATGCGATCGTGATGGAGACCGACTCGCCCGACATCCCGCCGCACTGGCTCTACAAGACGGCCGAGCAGCGCGCGCATGGCGAGACCATGCGCAACGAGCCGGCGCAACTGCCGCGCATCGCGCAGACCTTGACCGAGCTGCGCGGCTGGTCGTTGGAAGATGCCGCGCGCATCACGACCGCCAATGCGCATGCCGCGCTGCCCCGCCTGGCCGCGCTCGACAAGCCAATGCGTTCAACCACAGAGGACACAGAGAACACAGAGTGAATTGCTTTTCCTCTTGTGGTCTCTGTGTGCTCTGTGGTTCAAACAATGGGCCGCCCGGCCGGGACAGGGCGCACTTTGCCCACCCTACACTGCCGCGATGCCTTCCCGAAAGAACCCCGCCGACGATCTCGCGCCGGCCACCATGTCAGAAGCCGACGGCGTGCGCTACCTGCACCTGGGCACGCCCTGGGTGCAGGGCGCCATGCGCGTGCGCAAGCCGCAGTCGCTGGAGCTCGAATACATCCAGCGCATGATGGCGTGGATGCTGTTCCGGCCCGAGTCCGAGGTGGCCAAGGGCCATGCGGTGCAGCTCGGGCTTGGTGCCGCCGCGATCACGCGGTTCTGCCAAGGAGTGATGAAGATGCGCACGACGGCGGTGGAGCTGAACCCCACCGTCATCGCCGCCTGCCGCTTGTGGTTCCGGCTGCCCGACGACGGCGCGAAGCTGAAGGTGCTGAACATGGACGCCGCCGAGTACGCCGCCGATGCAGACAAGGCAGGCACAGCCGACGCGCTGTGCGTGGACCTGTACGACCACGAGGCCGCGAGCCCCGTGCTCGACAGCGAAGCCTTCTACCGCGACTGCCATGCGCTGCTCGCCGACGGCGGCGTGATGAGCGTGAACCTCTTCGGCCGCGATGCGAGCTTCGAGCGCAGTGCAAGGCGCATCGCCCGTGCCTTCGGCGCCGGGCAGCTGCGAACGCTGCGGCCGACCAAGGAGGGCAACACCATCGTCATCGCGGTCAAGCCCGCGGGTGACGCCTTCGAGATGCCCGGCCGCGACGAGCTTGCCGCTCGGGCGGAAAACATCGAAACTCGATTCCAGCTGCCGGCCCGCAAATGGCTTCGGATGATCCGCGAGCTGCCGGCAGACCTGGATCTTCTTGGCCGTTCGGGCTGAGCGTGTCGACCTTTCGGCACGCTCATGGCGAACCGGTTTGAACACATGACCACCACCGACCTCCCGCATCGCACCACCCCCACCGGACGCCTCGACTGGCGCGTGCTGCTCAAGTGGCTGCGCGACGACAAGGTGATCTCGCCCGACGATGCGGAAGCGACGCGCAAGCGCTTCAGCGGCGCCGACAGCGCCCAGCATCCGCTGGTGCGCCTGGGCGCGGCGGGCCTGACGCGCATGGGCAGCGGCAAGATCCTCGATGCGGAAGCGCTCACCGAATGGCTGGCCGGCCGCTGCGGATTGCCTTATGTGCGCATCGACCCGCTCAAGGTCGACGTGGGTCGCGTGGCGGAGGTGATGTCCATCAGCTACGCCGAGCGCCGGCGCGCGCTGCCGCTGAACTTCGGCGCGCACGAGATCACCATCGCCACCTGCGAGCCCTTCGACACCGCCTGGGTCGCGGAGATCGAGGCGCACACGCGCAAGACCATCAAGCTGCTGCTGGCGAGCCCGCTGGAGCTGCAGCGCTACACCACCGAGTTCTACACGCTGTCGCGCTCGGTGCGCGCGGCCATCAAGACCGGCGAGACCGCGGCGCTCGCGAGCTTCGAGCAACTGGTGGAGCTCGGCCGCAGCAACCGGCAGCTCGACGCCAACGACCAGGGCGTGGTGCAGGTGGTGGATTGGCTGTGGCAATACGCCTTCGACCAGCGCGCCTCCGACATCCACCTCGAGCCGCGCCGCGAGCTCTCCGCCATCCGCTTTCGCATCGACGGCGTGATGCACACCGTCTACCAGCTGCCGCCCGGCGTGATGAACGCGATGATCGCGCGCGTGAAGCTCCTGGGTCGCATGGACGTGATCGAGAAGCGCCGCCCGCTGGACGGCCGCATCAAGACACGCAACCCCGATGGCGACGAAGTCGAGATGCGCCTGTCCACGCTGCCCACCGCCTTCGGCGAGAAGATGGTGATGCGCATCTTCGACCCCGACACCACCGTCAAGCCGCTGGAGCAACTGGGCTTCGGCAGCCACGATGCGAAGCGCTGGGAGTCCCTCGTCAGCAAGGCCCACGGCATCATCCTCGTCACCGGCCCCACCGGCTCGGGCAAGACGACGACGCTCTATTCGACGCTGCGGCGCCTGGCCACTGACGAGGTCAACGTCTGCACCATCGAAGACCCGATCGAGATGATCCAGCCCGCGTTCAACCAGACGCAGGTGCAGTCGGCCATCGACCTCAACTTCGCCGAAGGCCTGCGCGCGCTGATGCGGCAGGACCCGGACATCATCATGGTGGGCGAGATCCGCGACCTCGAGACGGCCGAGATGGCCATCCAGGCCGCGCTCACCGGCCACCTCGTGTTCAGCACGCTGCACACCAACGATGCGGCCTCGGCCATCACGCGGCTGGTGGACCTGGGCGTGCCGCCCTACCTGATCGGCGCGACGGTGATCGGCGTGCTCGCGCAGCGGCTCGTGCGCACACTGTGCGTGAGCTGCAAGCAGCCCGACGACGAGATGACGGCCGACCGCCTGGCCGAGATGGTCAAGCCATGGCGCCTGAATGGCAGCGTGCGCGCGTACAAGCCGGTGGGCTGCCTCGAGTGCCGCATGACGGGCTACCGCGGCCGCGCAGGCCTCTACGAGTTGCTTACCGTGGGCGATGCGGCGCGGCAGTGCATTTCACCCGTGCCCGATTCGGCGCGCCTCAAGCAGCAAGCCTTGAAGGACGGGCTGCGGCCCTTGCGCATGGCGGGCGCCATGAAGGTGGCCGAAGGCGTGACCACGATGGACGAGGTGCTGAGCGCGACGCCGGCGTGGGAGTGAGCTGCCGGCGCGTTCGCGCAACCTCAGCGCGGCGCAAGAGCAACTCCCGATCTGCTCGGGAAATCCAAGTGTTTACCCGCGGTCGCGCTACGTGTAAACCACAGAAACCACGGCTCCTCGCCTCCCTAGAATTCCAGCGATCAAGCATCGCTTTGCGCGAGGAGACATCCCTTGAAAATAAAGAGCCAGCGTGACTTCTGGTCCGGCCTGATGTTCGTCGTTGTCGGCGTCGTCTTCGCGGTCGGCGCGACCAACTATCCGCTGGGCGCTTCGGCACGTCCGGGCCCCGGCTACTTCCCCCTGATGCTCAGCGTGATCATGGCCATCCTCGGCGCGATCGTGCTGTTCAAGTCGCTCACCATCGAGACCGAAGGTGGCGACCCGATCGGCAGCATCGCGTGGAAGCCGCTGCTGGTCATCGTCGCGGCCATCACGGTGTTCGGCATCGCGCTGCCGCGCCTGGGCCTCATCATCACCGTGCCCATCCTCATCGTCATGACGAGCCTGGCCGGCGACGAATTCCACTGGAAGGGTGTCGTCGCCGCCGCTGTGGTGCTCACGGTGGGCGCCTGGGCCATCTTCGTGCTCGGCCTGAAGCTCACCATCCCGATGTGGCCGACCGTCTTCGGCGGCTGAGGACAAGACCATGGACCTGTTGCACAACCTGTCGCTGGGTTTCGGCGTGGCCTTCACGCTGCAGAACCTGATGTACGCCTTCTTCGGCTCGGTGCTGGGCACGCTCATCGGCGTGCTGCCGGGCCTGGGCCCCGTCGCGACCATCGCGATGCTCCTGCCGTCCATCTACTCGCTCGATGCGACGCCCGCGCTCATCATGCTCGCCGGCATCTACTACGGTGCGCAGTACGGCGGCTCCACCACCGCCATCCTGATCAACGTGCCGGGTGAATCAAGCTCGGTGGTCACGGCCATCGACGGCTACGCGATGGCGCGCCAGGGCCGCGCCGGTGCGGCGCTTGCCGCCGCAGGACTGGGCTCCTTCTTCGCCGGCTGCGTGGGCACCATCGTCATCGCCGCCTTCGCGCCGCCGCTCACCGAACTCGCCTTCCAGTTCGGCCCGGCCGAATACTTCTCGCTGATGGTGCTGGGCCTGGTGGGTGCGGTGGTGCTCGCCTCGGGTTCGCTCATCAAGGCGATCGCGATGATCATCCTCGGCCTGCTGCTCGCGCAGATCAACACCGACGTGATCTCCGGCCAGGCGCGCTACAGCTTCGACATCCCCGAGCTCACCGACGGCATCGGCTTCGTCGTGATCGCGATGGGCGTGTTCGGCTTCGGCGAGATCATCGCCAACCTGGGCATGCCAGCCGAGCACCGCGAGGTGTTCACCAAGGACGTGAAGGGCCTGTGGCCCACCAAGGAAGACTTCAAGGAAGCGTGGCCCTCGGTGCTGCGCGGCACCGCGCTCGGCTCGGTGCTGGGCGTGCTGCCCGGCGGCGGCGCACTGCTCGCGTCCTTCGCGTCCTACACCATGGAAAAGAAGCTGGTGCGCAACCCCCGCGTGCCCTTCGGCAAGGGTGCGATCCAGGGCGTGGCCGGCCCCGAGTCGGCCAACAACGCCGGCGCGCAGACGTCGTTCATCCCCATGCTCACGCTGGGCATTCCGCCCAACGCGGTGATGGCGCTGATGGTGGGTGCGATGACCATCAAGGGCATCCAGCCCGGCCCGCAGGTGATGACGAGCAATCCGCAGCTCTTCTGGGGTTTGATCGCCTCGATGTGGGTGGGCAATGCGATGCTCGTGATCCTGAACCTGCCGATGATCGGCATCTGGATCAAGCTGCTGACGGTGCCCTACCGCTTCCTCTTCCCCGCCATCACGCTGTTCTGCTGCATCGGCGTCTACACGCTCAACAACAACACCTTCGACGTCTACCTGACGGCCGTGTTCGCGGTGGTGGGCTATCTGTTCTACAAGTTGAGCTGCGAGGCGGCGCCGCTGCTGCTGGGCTTCATCCTCGGGCCGATGATGGAAGAGAACCTGCGCCGCGCGCTGCTGCTGTCGCGTGGCGACTGGAGCACCTTCATGACGCGTGGTCTTTCGGCCGGGCTGCTGATCGCCGCGGCGCTGATGATCGTGATCGTGATGCTGCCGTCGATCAAGAGCAAGCGGGAAGTGGCGTTCTCTGAGGATTGAGGGCTCCCGTGGATTGACGGCCCCCCAGTCGCTGGCGCTCCTGCCCCCGAGGGGCGCCGCCTTGCGGACCGGCGAAGCCGGATCCGCGGGCGTGGCTTGAGGGGCGCTTTGCTGCGCTCGCTTTGGGGGGTCGCCGTCTTTCTTCTTGGTGTCGCATTTTTGCTGGATGGGTTTTGTATGCTTGGGTGATCACCAATCGCACAAGGCCAGCCCATGTTGACGGCGCACCCACAGCGCGAGACGCTCCACAACGAAGTTCATGCGCGGCCCTACGAGCGGCTCACGTCGCCGCTGATGCTGTCGCATGTCGCGCTGGTCGGCGAGGCGGATGCGGCGCGCGAGCACATTGCTCAGCTGCTGCACAGGCGCCACTTGCCGCTGCCCGCGGACGATGCCAACCACCTGAGCGTGGACCTGGGCGGCGTGCACCTGCGTTGGGAAAAGCACACCGAGTTCCACACCTGCACCTTCTGGAAAGCGCTGCACGAGGCGCCTGAATCCTTCGATTCGCCGGCGCTGGCGGACGTGCCGCACGACTGGCTCGCGGCCATGCCGGGGGAGTGGATCGTCGGCATGCACCTCATGGTCCGAAGTGACAAGGGGGCGGATGCGGGCCCGCGCGTCCAGCAACTGGTGCGGCGCTGCCTGCAGGAAGACAGCCTGCTCGGCGCGAGCGTGATGGACGACGACGCGGAGGTCTACACCGACCTGCAGCTCGCGGCCGACGGCTTCGAGCGGTTCATCGTGATCGCCAATGGCATGAGCCCGCGGCGTCTGGGCCGCGCGGTGCAGCGCCTGCTCGAGATCGAGACCTACCGGATGATGTCGCTCATGGGATTGCCCATGGCGCGCGAGGTGGGCACTTCGCTCGTGCACGCCGAGCGCGACCTGGCGAACGTGGCCGAGCTCATCCGCAGCGCGCAACGCCACCAGGAGCCGGAGCTCTTGCGCCAACTCACGCTGCTGGCGGGGCAGGTGGAAAGCCTCTACGCGAGGACGCATGCGCGCTTTTCGGCGAGCAGCGCCTACTTCGAGCTGGTGCAGCGTCGCATCGAGGAGCTGGGCGAGCATCGGCTGGAGAACCTGCAGACGCTGGGCGAATTCATGGAGCGTCGACTCGCGCCCGCGATGCAGACCTGCGTGTGGGCGGCGCGGCGGCAGCAGGCCTTGTCGGAACGCATCTCGCGCACCAGCAACCTGCTGCGCACGCGCGTGGAGATCGAGCAGCAGCAAAGCAGCCAGGAGTTGCTCGACGCGATGAACCGGCGCCAGAAGGCACAGATGCTCCTGCAAAGCGCCGTCGAAGGCCTGTCGGTCGCGGCGGTGACCTACTACGGCGCGGGGCTGCTGGGGTACGTGGCCAAAGGCGCGAAAGCCGCCGGCTGGCCGGTGCAGCCGGACGTCATGGTGGCGGTGTGCGTGCCCTTCATCGCCCTGGCGGTGTGGCTGGGCATTCGACGGTTGCATCGGCAGGCGCATGCGGAGGTGGAGTAGTCGTCTGGGCGCTTCAGAGGCTGACTTGATCAACCACAGAGGACACAGAGAACACAGAGTGAATGCTTTTCCTCTGTGTTCTCTGTGTCCTCTGTGGTGATCCACAATCCCTGCAGACCACTCCGAGACGAGCCCATGACGCAGCACTTCCATTGGTCCGCCGGCTATGCCAGCCGGCGCCAGCCCATCTTCGGCCGCAACGTCGTCGCAACCTCCCACCCGCTGGCCGCCCAGGCGGGCTTGCGGATGCTGCAAAAGGGCGGCAATGCGGTCGATGCCGCCATCGCCACCGCCGCGGCCATGACCATCGTGGAGCCAGTGAGCAACGGCCTCGGCTCCGATGCGTTCTGCATCCTGTGGGACGGCACGCAACTGCACGGCCTCAACGCCTCTGGGCGCGCGCCCGAGGCGTGGACTGCGCAGTACTTCAAGAAGAAGTACGGCGACGACGCCCGCACGCCGCCCAAGCGCGGCTGGGACGCGGTGACCGTGCCCGGCGCCGTGTCCGCCTGGGCCGCACTGAGCGAGCGCTTCGGGCGCCTGCCCTTCGCGGACCTGATGGAGCCGGCCATCGACATCGCAGAGCGCGGCTATGCCGTGCCGGTGGTGGTGCAGGGGAAGTGGGCGGCCGCGGCCGATGAACTGCGCAGCGGCGCCGGTTTCGCCGACGCCTTCCTGCCGCACGGCCGCGCGCCGCAGGTCGGCGAACTCTTCCGCTTCCCGTCAGCGGCGCGCTCGCTGCGGCTCATCGCCGAGACCCGTGGCGAGGCGTACTACCGCGGCGAGATCGCGCAGGCGGCCTGCAACCATGCGCAACAGCAGGGCGCTGCCATCACCCCGCAGGATTTCGCGCGCTACGAGCCCGAGTGGGTCACGCCGCTGGCCAAGAACTACCGCGGCCACACGCTGCACGAGATCCCGCCCAACGGGCAAGGCATCGCCGCGCAGATCGCGCTCGGCATCCTGCAGCACTTCGACCTCGCGTCGATGCCGGTGGACAGCGCCGAGCACCAGCACCTCCAGATCGAGGCGATGAAGCTCGCCTTCGCCGACGTGTACCGCTACGTGGCCGACCCGTCGGCCATGGCGGTGAGTGCCGAGGCCCTGCTCGACGACGCCTACCTCGCGAGCCGCGCGAAGCTCATCGACCGCGGGCGCGCGCAGGACTTTCGCGCCGGCAACCCGGTGAAGGGCGGCACCATCTACCTCACCGCCGCCGACGAGCGCGGGATGATGGTGAGCTTCATCCAGAGCAACTACATGGGCTTCGGCTCGGGCGTCGTGGTGCCGGGCTACGGCCTGTCGATGCAGAACCGCGGCCACGCCTTCTCGCTCGACCCGGCCAGCCCCAACGCGGTGGCGCCGGGCAAGCGGCCCTTCCACACCATCATCCCGGCCTTCCTCACCAAGGACGGCGCGCCCGTGATGTCCTTCGGCGTGATGGGCGCCAACATGCAGCCGCAAGGCCACATGCAGACGCTCGTGCGCATGCTCGACCACCACCAGGACCCGCAAGCCGCCTGCGATGCGCCGCGCTGGCGCTTCAACGAAGGGCTGTCCATCAACGCCGAATCGACGATGGACCCGCGCACGCTGCAAGGCCTCGTCGAGCGCGGCCACCAGGTCGAGGTCATCAACGACAGCTACCAGGATTTCGGCGCCGGCCAGTTCATCTGGCGGCTCGGTGATCCGTCGGTCGAAGGCTACGTGGCGGCCAGCGACCCGAGGCGCGACGGGCAGGCCGTGGCGTTTTGAAGCGCGTCGACGAGTTGTCGCTCGGCTGGCGCACCGAGCTGATCTTTCCCGCCTTCGACGGGCTCGTCGAGCAGCGCGGCGACCACCTGCTTGTTCGCACGCCCCACAACCCGACGTTCTGGTGGGGCAACTACCTGCTCTTTGATCGGGCTCCGGTGGAGGGTGAGGCCGCGCGTTGGCTCGCGATGTTCGACGAAGAGATCGCGCGGGTGCAGCCGGAGTCGCGCCACGTGACGTTCGGCATCGACGCGCCGCATGCGGTGACGAGGCCGCGTGACTTTGCCGACGCGGGCCTGTCCTTGTGCTCGCTGACAGTGCTCGTCATGCGGCGCGAGCAGCTTCGATCGTCCTCGCGGCCGCTCCCGTCGGGCTTTCGCATCCGGCCGCTTCGCCTGCCGGAAGAAGCCGCCATCGCGGCCGAACAGCAGGTGGCTGCCGACGAAGGCGACAAGGAGCCCGTGAGCTACCGCATGTTCCGCGAGCGGCAAATGCTTCGCTACGGCGCGATGCACGCCGCCGGTCTCGGCCGCTTCCAGTTCGTTTCCACGCATCCGCAGTTTCGCCGCCGCGGACTGTGCACGGCGCTCATCCACGCGGTGTGCCGGCATGGCTTCGACACTCTCGGCCTGCAGGACCTCGTCATCCTCGCGGACCCGGCGGACGTCGCCATCAGGTTGTACGAATCACTCGGCTTCGTGCGCGAGGGCGGCATCTGGCAACTGGAACGGCGGCCGGTGGAGGATCGCTGAGCGCAGGTCGTGCGGATTACTTGGGCGCAGCCTGCTGCGCCCGGATCGCCTCCTCCATCCGGCGATCGATCTCTGCCGCATCGGGTGCGGCATCGCTCGCCGCCGCGGCGTCCTCGCGCGTGAAGCGGGTCGATGCCGGCCACGCCAGCACCCCCACGATCAACGCAGCCTGCAGCAGCCATTGGGGCCACAGCTTGCGCACGAGCGCGCGCAGGCTCACCGGATCGTCGAGCAGGGCGCGCGACATCACGAGTGCGTAGCCCACCGGCGGCAGCAGGAAGCCCAGTTGCAGCACCAGCAGCACCAGCGCCGCAACCCAGGCTGCATCGGTCACGCTCATGAGCACGGGCGGCATCACGAGGGGAATGACCAGGAAGATCATCTCGAAGGCGTCGAGCACGAAGGAGCACAGCGCGATGCCAGCCAGCACGGCGAGCAGCAGCACCGTGGGATGCGGCGCGAGCAACTGCAGCGCATCGGCGATGAGGCGGTCGGTGCCGAAGGCGCGAAGGACGAGCGAGAAGGTGGTGGCCGCCACCAGCAGCGCGAAGAGTGCGCCCGTGAGCGCCATGGTGTCGCCGAGAACCAACTGCATCACGCGCCATGGCAATTGCCGTCGTGCCAGGGCGACGACCAGCAGCGCGATGCCGCCCATGGCCGCTGCTTCGACGGCGTAGAACCAGCCGATGGCGACGCCCACGAGCAGCGTGACGATGGCCGCGGCGACGATGACCGAGGTCCAGCGTTCATCGCGGGTTGGTGAAGCAACTGGCGTTTCGTCGCTGGAACCATTGGACGTGCGTGGCTGCGCCGATCGGCGGCCTGCCCACAGCGCCAGCAGCCATGTTCCCGCCAGCACCGCCAGGCCGGGCGCGAAGGCCGCGCGCACCACGTCCTGCGTGTTGACGATGCGCACCGCGGCATGGGTGGCGTTCACCGCCTCGGTGTGCGCGCGCATCATCGCGTCGCCGAGCAGGAGCAGCACCAGCGAGGGCGGGATGACCACGCCCAGCGTGCTGGCCACGCACAGCGTCGCGGCCGTGTCGTCGGCGCTGGTGCCCGCGCGCCGCATGGCCGGGGCGACGCTGCGCGACAGCATGTGCAGGCTCGCGCCGACCGAGCCGTTCATCGGCGCGAGCAAGGCGGCCACGCCCAGTGCGGACAGGCGCGGCGCGGCGGCAAGGCGCCGAAAGAGATGCGTTGCCGTGCGATGCAGCGTGTGCGCGAGCGGCAGCCGGTTGAGCAGCGCGCCGATGAAGGCATACAGCGGCAAGGCCTGCAGCAGGTCGTGCTCCAGCAGGCCGACGATGCGAAAGGGCAGGGCGGTGAGCAGCGATGCATCGACCGCGCCCATCGCCACGCCCGCTGCCGCGAAGACCGCCGACACGAAGAGCAGCACCGCATACACCGGCACGCCGCTCAGCACGATGCCGGCCAACGCCAGCGCGAACATCGCCAGGCCGAGCGCGCTCACCCGGCCGCGTCCTCGGGTGCGGCGAGGTCGAGCAGTGCCTGCAGCGCCATCGCGAGCGCCATCAGCCATGCCGCGCACTTGATGACGAAGTAGCCGGGGTTGAAGGTGTCGGGAAACGACTCGAGGGCGAGCAGCGCGCGCCAGACCATGGGCGCACCGCTGGCGAGCACGAAGAGCGCGAAGGGCAGCACGCACAGCGCATGGCCGAAGCGCCGGGCACTTGCGAGCCAGCGGGAGGTGCGCATCGCGCCGATCACGGGCGCACGAAGGTGGGAGCCGGCGCGCGTCGCGTGCCGCACGGCCAGCGCCACGTACAGCGCGAAGACCCACTGCGCGATGTCGTTGGACTGGCGCGAGCCGGCGTGCACCAGGTCACGCAGCGGCCATTGGGCGAACAGCAGCAGTGCCAGCGGAAGCACCAGCCACGCGCCGGCGGTGGTGATGCGGTCGAGCCAAGTCCTCATGCGCACGGGTGAAGTCATCGGTCCGTAGAATCTCACGCAATGTCTTCCCCCACCATTGCGGCAGACCCGGCCGCGCCGGCTCCGCGCGCCATCTGGCCCGGCCTGCTGCTCGCCACCTGCGGTGCCATCGCGTTCTCTGGCAAGGCCATCATCGTCAAGCTGGCCTACCGCTACGGGGTGGATGCGGTCACGCTGATCATGTACCGCATGCTCTTCGCGTTGCCGATGTTCCTCGTGCTGTCGTGGTGGGCGGGGCGCGGCAAGCCGCCGCTCACCCGGCGCGACTTGCTCACCATCGCGGGCCTGGGTTTCAGCGGCTATTACCTCGCGAGTTTTCTCGATTTCGCGGGGCTCGCCTACGTCACGGCGAGCCTGGAGCGGCTCATCCTGTACCTCAACCCGACCCTCGTGCTCGCGCTCGGTCTCGTGGTGTTCAAGCGAAAGGTCACGCAGCGCCAATTGATCGCGCTGGCCGTCAGTTACTGTGGCGTGCTGCTGGTCTTCGGCCACGAGGTCACGCTGGCCGGCCCGCACGTGGCACTCGGCGCGGCGCTGGTCTTCGGCTCGGCGGTGAGCTATGCGATCTACCTCGTCTACAGCGGCGAAGAGGTCAAGCGCCTCGGTGCCTTGCGGCTCACCGGCCTCGCGACGACCGTGGCCTGCGTGCTGTGCATCGCGCAGTTCCTCATCCTGCGGCCGGTGTCGGCCTTCGCGGTCGCGCCGCAGGTGATCGGCCTGTCGGTGCTCAACGCGACGCTGTGCACCTTCGCGCCGGTGCTGATGGTGATGATGGCCATCGAGCGCATCGGTGCGACCATGGCCGCGCAGACCGGCATGATCGGGCCGCTGTCCACCATCCTCATGGGCGTGGTGATCCTCGGCGAACCCTTTACCGCGTGGGTGGCGGCGGGAACGGTGCTGGTGCTCGCGGGCATCTGGCTGCTGGCGCGGGCGCGCTGAAGTCGCGGCCGGGGCCATCGAGCGAAAGCCAGGCAAGCAAAGACAGTCGTACACGGAGGCGTTGATGAATCTCGGCATCGAAGGCAAGTGGGCGCTGGTGTGCGCCGCGAGCAAAGGGCTCGGCAAGGGATGCGCGAAGGCACTGGTGCGCGAAGGCGTGAACGTGGTGATCACGGCACGCGGCGATGAGGTCTTGCAGGCCACCGCGGCCGAGCTGCGGGCGTTGAATGGCGGCGAGGTGCGGACAGTCGCCGGCGACATCACGAGCCCCGAGGGACGGGCCGCGGCGCTGGCGGCCTGCCCGCAGGTCGACATCCTCGTCAACAACGCCGGTGGCCCGCCGCCCGGTGATTTCCGCGAGTGGGACCGCGCCGCATGGATCAAGGCGCTGGACGCGAACATGATCACGCCCATCGAGCTCATCAAGGCGACGGTGGACGGCATGGCCGCGCGCGGCTTCGGCCGCATCGTGAACATCACCTCGGGTGCGGTGAAGGCGCCGATCGACACGCTGGGCTTGTCCAACGGCGCACGCAGCGGCCTCACCGGCTTCGTCGCCGGCGTGGCCCGCAGCAACATCGCGGCGCGCGGCGTGACCATCAACGGATTGCTGCCCGGCGCCTTCGACACCGATCGCCTGCGCAGCGGCACGCAGAACGCATCGCAGAAGACGGGGCAGGATTTCGACGTGCTGTGGAAGCGGCGCATGCAGGCGATCCCCGCGCAGCGCTTCGGCACGGCGGACGAATTCGGCGAGGTGTGTGCGTTCATCTGCAGCGTGCAGGCGGGCTACCTCACGGGGCAGAACATCTTGCTCGACGGCGGAGCGTATCCCGGGACGTTCTAGGCTCGCAGAAGAGACCTGAAGCTCGCAGCACCGCCTCTTCAACCACAGAGCACACAGAGAACACAGAGTGAATCGTCTTTCCTCTGGTGTTCTCTGTGTGCTCTGTGGTGACAAATTCTCAAGTCGCGAGCCGTCTTGCCCTCGATGAAACGACGATGCCGCCCACGATGAGCGCGAAGGCGACCGCATGGAACCACTGCGGCGCCTCGCCAAGCGCAGCCGCCGACATCAGCGCGGCGAACACCGGCGTGAGGTTGCCGAAGAAGGCCGCGAGCGCGGGACCGGCCTTGACGACGCCCAGGCCCCAGCAGCGATAGGCAATCACCGACGGCCCGACCGCCACGTACACCAGCGCGAGCACCACCCATGGGCTCCACTGGATGCCCACGTGCGTGATGGCGGCCTCCGCCCCCGCAGCGACCGACGAACCGGCCAGGCCGAACAGCACCTGGATCAGCAGGAAGCCCGCCCAGTCCCAGTCGGGCCGCGCCTCGCCGCGCATCGATGCGGGCGGCCGCGCGAGCAGCCAGCTGTAGAAGGCCCAGGCGATCACCGCCACCAGCACGTAGAGGTCACCGATGACAAAGTGCACGCGCGCAAGCGTCGACAAATCGCCACGCGCAATGACCAGCACGACCCCCGCCAGCGACAGCAAGGCACCCGCGATCTGCCGCCGCGAGGGATGCTCGTCGTGCATCAGCGCGCCGAGTGCCAGCATCCACACCGGCAGGCTCGCGGCGATCAGCGTCACGTTGATGGGCGTGGTGGTGACGAGGGCAAGGTACTGCAGCGAGTTGTAGCTGCCCACGCCGAGCAGGCCGATGGCGAGCAGGTACTTCCAGCGCACGGCAATGGCGTGCGGATCGCGCAGCGCCTTCCAGCCCAGCGGCAGCAGGATGAGTGCGGCCAGCGCCCAGCGCAGGCAGTTGAGCATGAGCGGCGGCACGCTGCCCACGGTGAGGCGGCCCACCACCGCATTGCCGGCCCACAGCAGGGGCGGCAAGGTCATGAGCAGCGCGGCACGTGCGTCGATGCGGGTCATTCGGAAGCTGCGCGCGAGGCGCTCGTTGAGAGGTGAAGAAAACGGCCCCGCCGGCGCGTCAGGGCATCGGCCCGCCGCAGTTCCAGCATTGCTCGAAGGGGCCATCCACCCGCTCGTGGCAGGCAGGGCAGACCCAGTGGCGGTGCGGTGAGCGACGCAGCTGTTCGAGCAGCGCGCGCGCCGGCTCCCATTGCGATTCATCCATCACCCACACCTCGGGCAGGCACTGGTCGGGCGGCACCTCGCCGGCAATGCTGCTCGCATACGCACGCTGCACGCTGGCATCGATGCCGCCCTGGGTGAGCATGTCGGCCCACAGCGTGGCAATGGCAAGGTTGGGAGCGGTGACGAGACGGCGCATCGGGCAGGGGTTTGGAAGAGATGGCACGATACACGCTCTTTGCAGGAGACACCCATGACGCAGGCTGTTCGCGCTGTTCGCATCGAGGAATTCGGCGGACCGGAGAAGATGAAGATCGTGACCCTCGAGGTCGGCGAGCCCGGCCCCGGCGAGATCCGCATCCGCCACCACGCCTGCGGCCTCAACTTCATCGACGTGTACCAGCGAACGGGCCTGTACCCCAACCCGCTGCCGCTCGCGCTGGGCATGGAAGGCGCCGGTGTGGTCGAGGCCGTGGGCGAGGGCGTCACGCACCTCAAGGCCGGCGACCGTGCGGCCTATGCGAGCAACCCGCCGGGCTCGTACTGCGAGGCGCGGGTCATGCCCGCCAAGTGCGTGGTGAAGCTGCCGGACGACATCCCCTTCGACGCAGCCGCCGGCATGATGTTGAAGGGCCTGACCGCGCAGTACCTCTTGAAGAAGACGCTGCCGCAAGGTGGTTTGCAGGCGGGCGACTTCGTGCTCTTTCATGCGGCGGCCGGTGGTGTCGGCCTCTTCGCCTGCCAATGGGCCAAGGCGCTGGGCCTCAAGCTCATCGGCACCGCGGGCAGCGACGCGAAATGCGAACTGGCGCTGGCCAACGGTGCGGCGCACGCGATCAACTACCAGCGCGAGAACTTCACGCAGCGGGTGAAGGAGATCACCGGCGGCCAGGGCGTGAAGGTGGTGTACGACTCCATCGGGCGCGACACCTTCGAAGGTTCGCTCGATTGCCTGCGGCCCTTCGGGTTGCTCGCGAGCTTCGGTAATGCGTCGGGGCCGGTGCCGCCGTTCGCCATCGGCCAGCTCGGGCCCAAGGGCTCGCTGTACCTGACCCGCGCCACGCTGTTCACCCACATCGCCACGCGCGAGAGCACGCAGGCGATGGCCGAGGACCTCTTCGCCGTGGTGCGCAGCGGCGCGGTCAAGGTGCGCATCGACCAGCGCTATGCCCTCGCCGACGTGGCGCAGGCGCACCGCGACCTCGAGGCTCGCAAGACGACGGGGTCGAGCGTGTTGCTGCCTTGAGCGACGCTCGTCACCCGGCCGGCGCGGCGGCGCGTGCGCGACGCGCGGGCTTGCGACCCGGCGCCGCGGCGATGCCCAGCCTGGCGTGGTTCCAGGCCGCCTCGGCCGCGTAGCCCACGGGCATCACGTCACCCGCGGCGCTGGCGAGCTGGAAGGCGCCTTCCATCAGGGCCAGCAACGCGCCGGCCAGGCGGGGCGCGACGGACTCGTCGCGGCCTGCGTCGCGCAAGGCATCGGCGATCAGCTGAGTCAAGGCCTGCAGTTCCGCGGCGATGGCTTCCTGGTAGACGGTGCGCACCTCGGGCTCGCGCACGGCCTCCGCGCCGATCATCACCCAGGCCGCAGCCATGTCGGCATTGGCGCCGTCGCCCAGCGCGAGGCGTGAATCGAGGTGCGCCCGCAGCCGATCGAGCGGCGTGTGCGCGGCAGCCGTCGCCTGCTCGAAGCGCGTGTTGGCGTACTCGACCATGGAGCGCACCAGCGACACCAGGATCTCGCGCTTGTTCGCGAAGTGGTAGTGGATGAGCCCCGGCGCGAGCCCCGCCTGGCGGGCGATTTCCACGATGGTGGCCTTGCCGTAGCCATTGCGCGCGAGCACCGGCAGCAAGGCGGCGACGATCTGGGCTCGGCGTGAATCGGTGGTGGGGCGCGGCGGCATGGGGCGATTGTCACGCATGTTTGGTCAGCCAACCAAATTATTGTTGCGGAACTCGGCGAGACGGGTATAGAGTGACAACATTGGTTGTCCAACCAAATCGGTCGACGGGCATCATGCACCTCCATCCAATCCCTGCCTCGCTGGGCTTCTGCACGGTCATTCCGGATTTCCTGTCGCCCGAGGAATGCCGGGCGTTGATCGATCGCGGCGAGGCGCTGGGCTTTCATGCGGCGAGCAGCGACTATCCCCCCTCCTACCGGAACAATGAGCGACTGGTGATCGACGATGCGGAGTTCGCCGCGCGGCTCACTCAACGGCTATGCAGCGAGCTGCCCCGCGAGCTTCTCGAACAACAAGACAAAGGCGTCCGATGGCGCATGGCAGGCGTCAATGAAAGGTTGCGCTGGTGCCGCTACCGCACCGGCCAGGCCTTCCACATCCACCAGGACGGTGTGCATCACCGCGGGCCGGCGCTGCGTTCGCGGCTGACCTTCATGATCTACCTCACCGACGGCGACGACTTCGACGGCGGCGACACGCTCTTCTTCGCAGGCGGCCCGCACACCACGTCGCCGGGCGAGCAGCATCCGCCGGTGGTCGCCCGCGTGCGGCCGCGCCTGGGCAGCCTCATCCTGTTCGACCACCGCATCTGGCATGCGGGCGAGGCGGTGACGCGCGGGGTGAAGCACATCGTGCGCAGCGACCTGATGTTCGAGGCGGTGGAGGGCGTTGCGGCGCTATCGGCAAGCGACGCCCGCCAAGGCTACGTGTGGGCCTTGTGCGCCTTGCCCGATGGCGGCGTCGCCAGCGGCGGGCGCGACACTGCCATCCGCTTGTGGGACGCACGGGGCGCGGCGGCGGGCTCCTTGCGCGGCCATGAGCAGTCCGTGCTGGGCTTGGCTGTTGTCGACGGCCAGCGCCTCGTTTCGGTCTCGCGCGACCGGAGCTTGCGCGTATGGAACCTCGGCACGCGGCAGTGCGAGCAGGTCTTCCGGCCGCACGCCGCGGCCATCCTCTGCGTGGCCGCCTGGAACGGCCTGGCGATCAGTGGCGGTGCGGACGGAGTCGTGCGTGTCACCCGCCTGGATGACGCAGAGTCGGCGACGCTCGGCGCTCGCGCCGGCTGGGTCTGGTCGGTCGACGTCACCGAGGCTGGGCTGCTCGCCGCCGCCTGCGAAGACGGCAGCGTCCACTGCTTCGACTTGCGCGAGATGCAGCCCATCGCCGTCTTGCCCGGCGACGTGGCCCTGCGCGCGGTGGCGGTGTCCGCCGATGGCACGCAGCTCGCCGCCGGTGACATCACCGGCCGCATCACCCGCTGGATGCGCGACGGTGGGCAATGGCAACGCGGCAACTCATGGCAGGCCCACGCCGCAGCCATTCGCAAGCTGCGCTTCACCGCGGACGGCGCGCTGCTCAGCGGCGGCGAAGACGCGCACGCAAGGCGATGGACACGCGGCGGCGGACTGGCATGGGAGGCGACCCACGACAACTTCGTCACCGACGTGCTGCCCATGGCGGACGGCGTCCTCAGCTGCGCCTACGATGGCCGCATCACGAGACACGCTGCATGACCACGACGCTGCCCGCCATCCCCGGCTGCGATGAAGACCTGGTGCGCATCGCCCGCCGCGCCTACGACTCGCCCGGCCGCCACTACCACGCGTGGAGCCACATCGAGGCCTGCCTGGCCGAGTTCGCGCAGGCGCAGCAGGAGATGCACATCAGCGAACCGCGCACCGTGCTCATCGCCTTGCTCTTCCACGATGCCGTCTACGTCGCCGGCCGCCGCGACAACGAGGCGCTGAGCGCGCAGCTTGCCGGCGATGCGATGGCACGGCATAGCGATGCGTCAGTGCATGAGCGAAGCGCCGTTGGCGAACTCATCCTGCTCACTGCGCACCACCACGCCCATCTTTCGCTGCCTGGCGACGCCGCGATCTTCCTGGACATCGACCTCGCCGTGCTGGGCGTCGACGAGGCCGCCTACCGGGCATATGCCGACGGCGTGCGGCAGGAATTCGTTCCCTCGGCCGTCACGCCCGAGGCCTTCGCCGAGGGCCGCAGCCGTTTTCTTCGAGGCTTGCTCGACCAGCCACACATCTACCTCACCGACTGGATGCGCAGTCGCCGCGAAGCATCGGCCAGGACCAACATCGCCCGAGAGCTGCAGGAGCTCGCGGGCTGACGCGCCAGCCCGCGCAACGACCGCAGCGCCGATCACCGCAAGCTGAGCGTCACCTGCTTCCAGCGCGGGTCCTGCCAGCGGTGGAAGGTGCTGAGCGCGTCGGGCTGGTCGGCATGGTTCTCGGCGGTAAGCGTGTCCATGCGCAGCACTTCATAGCTGCGCTTGAAGCGGCCGTCCACCTTGGCCTCGCGCGCCACCAGCATGCGCGTCCCGCCCGGTACCCATCCGGCGAATTCCACGACTCCCAACTCCGGCTCGCCGGTGGACGGCGGCAGGGCGTCGAGCACCCAGGCGTTGTTCACGCGATGGAACACCCACAGCTCGCGCCAGGTGGCCAGCGGCTGCACCGCGAGCGCGAGGGCCGTGCCGTTGGCATTGGTGCTCGCCGACGCCGCCCACACCGTGCCGTAGGTGCAACGCTTGAGCAAGGGCTTGTCGGTGCCGTGCTTGGCATCGACGAGCGACAGGCAGGTCTCGCCGGGCTGGCCGGGGCTCGTCATGACCGACAGTTTGCTCACCGGCGCGCTGGCCGATGGCTCCGGCTCGGCCGACCAGCGGCTCGCGGACACGCGCACCGCGGCTTCGGCATAAGCCCATTCATCGGCCTCGCTCAGTTGGCTCTTGTCGATGCCGGCGAGCGCCTGCAACGCATGCTCGGCCGCCGCCGATGCGGACACGTCGCTCTTGCGCTGGCGGTCGAAGGCGATGCCCGCCCACACGCCGGCACGGCGAAGCTTCACGCGGTTCTTCAGCGTCTCGGGCACGCCTTGCAGGTCGATGCGATCGAGCAGGCCGGCGCGCGCTTCGTCCACACGTTGGCGGTCCAGCGGGTTCATCGCCGGGTCGATGCATTCGTGCCGGGTCAGCGCCAGCGCCGCATGGGCGCGCTCGGCATTGTCGGCGTGCATGGCGAGGACGCGCTTGAAGGCATCGCCGTCGTAGCACAGCTGGATGCGGCCGTTGCGCTCGTGGCTCGTGATGCCGATGCCGTAGGCAGCGATGACTTCGAGGTGTGCAGACAAGGTGAGGTCTGCTGCCTTGCCCTGTGCCTGCCGCGTGGAGGCGCGGCGCGCCAGCCGTTCGGCCATCTGGCCCAGCGCATCGAAGGGCTCGGCCGTCATCTGCGCCGCCGGCACGGCGCGCAGGTAGGCCGCCGCGTAGGCGATGCCCAGGGCCTCGCTGCCCGATTGGTCGCGCAGGAACCGCATGACCGCCAGCGCCTCGGGCGCATCGGCCTCGGCCAGCGACACGCGCCGCACCTGCGAGGCGCGCACGAAGCCGGCACGCTCGCGACGGTGGTCGTAGACCTGCAGGAAGTCCAAGCGCTCGCCCCGGATCTCCAGCGCATCGCCTTGCCATAGAACGGCCTGCTGCGCGGCGGAGTCGCGCGGCGAGGCACGCAGCGCAGTCTGGTCCTGCACGACGATGGCGATCGCCTGGGCGGGCTTGTCGCTGGCCGCCGTGGACGCCGCCACGACGGGGCTCGTGACCGGACCTGCGGCCCGCGCGCCGCACATCATCGCGAAGCCGGCCACGGCGACGAGCGTGGTGACGGCGATCTGCAGATGCGTGCTGCTCATTGCGCGTCCTTCCCGCTGTCTTGCGGCGCGGCGGCAGTCTGCGCCGACTGCTTCCCGCCGATCAGGGCCGAGCCGATGAAGCCGCCATCGGCCGGCGGCGGCGCGACGATCACCGTGATCTTGTCCGACAGCTTGTCGGCCATGGTCTTCTGGATCAGCAGCGGGTGCCGGCTGATGAGCGCGCCTTCGCGCGCCATCTGCTCGCTGTTGACCTTGCCTACGCGATCCAGGCGGTACACCTCCGCGTCTGCGAGCTTCTGGCGCGAATCGGCTTCACCGGCCGCCTCGATCCGGCGGGCCTGTGCGGCGCCCTCGGCGGTCTTGATGCGCGACAGCTTCTCCGCCTCGGCCTCGAGCTGGCGTTGCTCGATCTGCTTCTGCTTGAAGGGCAGCACGTGTTTCATCGCCTCGCTTTGCGCACGCGCGGCGATGATCTGCTCGTTGCCCGCAGCCTCGGCCGCCTTCTCGCGGCGCACCTTGTCGGCCTCGGCGTCGAGCGCCGTCTCTTTCACGCGCTTGTCCTTGAGTTCCAGCGTGTAGCGCATCTTCTCGGTCTCGAGCTCCTCGGCGAGCAGTTTGTCCATGCCTTGCCGATAGTCGGCGGGCAGGTCGACCTTGCCCATCAGCACCGAGCGCAGCACGATGCCGTCGGCCGCGAGCTTCGGCTTGAGTTCACCCTCGATGGCCTGCTGGATTTCGCCGCGCTTGCTCGAGAAGATCTCGCGCACGGTGTAGCGCGTGAAGACCTTGTAGATCACGCCTTGCACGGCCGGCTCGACGATCTCGGTGTTGAGGTTGTCCGGCAGGTTCTTCGACACCGTGCCGACCTTGGCCGGGTCGAGCGCGTAGCGCACCGACAAGTCCACGCCGATGGACAGGCCTTCCACCGACTGGAAGGGCGCCTCGCCGTTGGCCTTGGCACCTTGCACAGGCCGGTAGACCTGGTCGCGAAGGTTGAAGCGGCGCAGCTCGTGCAGGCCGGGTAGCACCATGACGCTGCCTTCGCCGAACTGCGCGGCGTTGCCGGTGAGGTGGTTGGTGCGCACGCCGACCTCGCCGCGCCCCACTGCCTGCACCGGCGGATGCTTGGCGAGCCCGTAGGCTGCTGCCCCAACGATGAGTGTGCCAACGATCAGCCCGCGTGAGCTGGTGATGCGCTGGCGAATGTGCTGGGTGGTGGCCCGGCCGACGGCGCCCGCGCGCGTGGCGGTGGCAGAGAACGCGTGGCGGATGGCGTGGGCCAACGCATTCAGACGCTCGGACATGATCTCGATCCCTTCGGTGTTGTGGTGTCAACACTCTCGCCGCAGCGAGTGAAGGTCGAATGAAGTCGGCGTGAAGCCTCTGGGCGTGGTTCAGTACGCGATGGTGAAGCGCTGGTCGCGATAGCGCAGCACGGCGGACTTCAGCTTGATCTGCTCGAGCACAAGGTCGGGCATCACCTTGTCGTTCTCGTGAAAGATCTGGCCATTGAGGATCAAGAAGCGGCTGGCCGCGCTCTCGGAGTAGATCGAGCCGCCGACGCTGAACTTGGGCAACTGGCGGCGGATGTCCTCCGGCAGTTCCTCCTGCCTCGGGATCCGCGTGTTCGCGGCGGGTGCAGGCGGTGCGGCGGTGTTGGCCGGCGGCGCGGGCGATGCGGTCACCGGTGCGGCCGAGGCAGCAGGGGTGGCCGCAGTGGTGGATGGCGAGGTGCCGGGCTGCGTCTTCGCCAACGGGGCGGTGGTCACCGGCGCCGGTACCGGCCTCGCGGCGGGCACCGGCGGAAGCGCGGCGGGCCGGGCCGCCCGCGTGGGTGCCTGCGGCGACGGCTGTGCAGGGGCGGGCGCGGGAGCCGGGTCCGTCGCCGCGGTTTGCGCCGGAACCACAGTCGACACCTCACGCACCGCATCCCGCGACATGAGATGCCAGCCGAGCGATGCCGCCAGCGCGATGGCGAGGGCCGCCACGACCCAGGCCATGGACCGGCCATTGCGCCGCGCGCCGGCATCCGGACTGCCGGGCAGCACGGACTGCGCGTGCAGGCTGGGAACGGAGCCGCGCTCGCGTTCCGCATCGGCGCGCCGCAGCGCATCGAGGATGTAGGACACGGCGGCTACCTCTCGTTCTGCAGCCGCGGCTCGGGGATGCCCATGGCGCGGTTGAGTTGCATGAAGGTCGTGGGGCCGGCGAGGCCGTCGGCCTTGAGGCCTTGCGCGAGCTGGAAGGCGAACACGCGGGGCTTGAGCGGGCCCCCGCTGGCCGACCCGCTGTCCACGCGCGCGAGTTGCGCCGACAGCCACTCGGCCATCGGCCCGCTGTCGCTGTCCACCACCTTGTTGACGTAGCCCGGCGGCACGCGGAAGAAGGTGGCGAAGTCGCCCTTCCACACGGTGGCCAGCGTGGCGAGCGACACCGTCTGCGTCACGTCGCCGGTGCGCAGCGTGGCGGTCTGGTCACCCAGCCCGGTCAGCAGCGCGTAGCCGGTCTTGTCGGTGGCGTCGCGCACGCTCACGATGCCCGGGCGCGCGAGCTGGCGGATGAGGGCGAGGTTGCTGGTCGTGCTCTTGAAGCACTGGACCTGCTCGCGTTCCGCGGCCTGGCAGGGGTCGCCGTTGTCCGCGAGCTTCAGGTCCCACGCGGGGGCCAGGGCTCGCCAGGCTTCACGCTCGCTGCGGATGGCGGACTGGATGCCCGTGGCGAGCGGGGCAGGCGGGGCCGAGGCGGCGGCAGGCGCTCGGGTTGCCGGCGGGCTGGCACTCGCCATCGCCACGGTGGCTGTCGCCGCCGTGCCGCTGCTCGCGCGCGCCGCCGAAGCCGCGCCGCTCGCCGGCTTGGACGATGACGCGACGGAGGTGGCCGCCGAGTGGCGTGAATCCATCGCCACGGTGCCGAGGCCGAGCAGCGCAATGCATGCCAGCGCCCCGCCGCCGGCGATGGCCACGCGTTGCGGCGTCCAGCGCTGGCGCACGCCATCGGCCGCGACGCCAAAGACCTCTTGCGCCGCCTTGTCCACCATCGCGCGGTCCACGCTGGGCCGCGAATTGCCGTAGGCACCCAGCAGGGCGCGGTCGCACAGCAGGTTGATGCGCCGCGGCACGCCGCGCGACAGCTCGTGGATGCGCGACATCGCCTGCGTGTCGAAGGGCAGGGCGCGCGTCATGCCGGCCACCGCGAGCCGGTGGCGGATGTACTGCGTGGTTTCGGCCGGCGTGAGCGCCTCGAGGTGAAAGCGGGCGATCACCCGCTGCGCCAGCTGCTCCAGCTCCGGCTGGGCGAGCATGGTGCGCAGCTCCGGCTGGCCGATGAGGATGATCTGCAGCAGCTTGCGCTCGTTGGTCTCGAGGTTGGTCAAGAGCCGCAATTGCTCGAGGACGTCGGGCGACAGGTTCTGCGCCTCGTCGATGATGAGCACGTTGTTCTGGCCCACCGCATGCGTCTTCAGCAGGAACTCGTTGAGCGAATCGACGTAGTCCTTGACGGTGGCCGCCGGCGACCCGTCGTGCTTGACGGGGATGCGGAACTCGTCGCACACCGTGCGCAGCAGCTCCTCCACCGTGAGCTTGGGGTTGAAGATGTAGGCGACGTTGCAGCGCGGCGGGATCTGCTCGAGGAAGCAGCGGCACACGGTGGTCTTGCCCGCGCCGATCTCGCCCGTCAGCAGCACGAAGCCGCCGCCGCCCTTCACGCCATACAGCAAGTGAGCCAGCGCCTCGCGGTGCCGATCGCTCATGTACAGGTAGCGCGGATCGGGCGCGATCGAAAAGGGCTCCCGCTTCAGGCCGAAGAATCGCGCGTACATCCGGGGAGTCTAGCGCCCCCCAGTCGCTTCGCTCCTGCCCCCGAGGGGCGCCCCCCAGCGGACCGGCGAAGCCGGATCCGCGGGTGTGGCTTGATGGCAGCTTCGCTGCGCTCGCTGGTCTAGTGTTGGCCTTCGGTCAGGGTGTCCAGCTGGAAGCGGCCGCTCTTGTCCACGAGCCAGACTTCGGTGAACTTCACGCCGCCCATGCGCGCCGGGGCGGGCATGGGCGAGACGTGCTGGATCATTTCCTTGACGGCCACCGTCACGTCCGGCGCATGCGTCGGCACGCGGATGGTGTTGATGTCGCGCACGTTGCCGTGTTCGTCCACCGACACCTCGAGCACGACCACCGCATGGATCAACGGAGGCAGCTTGCCCTTGTAGATCTTGTCCGCGTACGCCTTGTACACATGGCGCGCCGCATCCACCTTGTAGGCCTTGGGGGTTTCGGCGCTGGAGATGCTGGCAGCGGCGACAGCCTGGGCCAGGGCGAGTCCCGGTGCAGCAAGGGCGGCGACCAGGGAGACGGCAAGAAGGTGCGGGCGGAGGTACTTCATCGCGGGCCTGCAGGTGAAACTTGGGTGTCTCACTGTGACAGTGCCGCCCGCTTCGCGGTGGTGAAGAAATCACGGCTTTTGCCGCCCAATTCACCGGTAACAAGGCCGACGAATCCGGGGGGCGGCCACACGTGTCGAAGGACGCGTTTTGTCACGGCCACGCCCGGTTGGCGCGAGTCGAGACAGAGTTCGCGCGCCGGCCGCGTTGCCTAGGTAGAAGCCCTCAGTGCCGCCGACGTCGCGGGCCGGCCCGCCGGACGCTTTGTGTCAGCTTCGCCGCACGCGAAGCAACTCGTCGAGGATCAAGAGCGCCGCGCCGATGCTGATGGCGCTGTCGGCGACGTTGAAGCTCGGGAAGTAGGAGCTCTGGTAGTGGACCTGGATGAAATCCACCACGTAGCCGTGGACCAGCCGGTCGATCACGTTGCCCAGCGCCCCGCCGAGGATGAGCGACAGCGCCCAGCTGAACATGCGCTGGCCGCCGTGGCGCCTGAGCATCCAGATGATGAACACCGTGGCCGCCAGCCCGAGCGCGGTGAAGAACCAGCGCTGCCAGCCGGCCGCACCGGCCAGGAAGGAGAACGCCGCGCCGGGGTTGTGGTCGCGCACGATGTTCAGGAACTGGTTGACCGTGTGGCTGTCCCGGAACCCGAATTCCCGCAGGATCAGCGCCTTCGTCAGCTGGTCGAGCAAGATGACGATGAAGGCGATGCCGAGCCAGGGGAAGAGGCTGGTCCCGGCCGATGAATTTCGCGAAGCCATGCTCAGGCGGCCTTTCTCTGTTCACCCGCACCAAACAAATTGCTCGTGCAGCGCCGGCACAGCGTCGGATGTGCGGCGTCGTGCCCGACGTCGTCGCGCCAGTGCCAGCAGCGCTCGCACTTCGTCGCCGCCGACGGCGTGACGGTGATCTTGAGTTCCGGGCCGTTCACCACGTCCGCCCGGGAGGTGATCGTCACGAACTTCAGGTCGTCGCCGAGCGAGGCCAGCAGTTCGTAGTCGGTCGTGTTGGCCACGATCTGGATCTCTGCCTGCAGCGATGAGCCCACCTTGCCCTCGGTGCGCACGGTCTCGATCTCCTTGTTCACGAGGTCGCGCACCTGGCGGATGAAGGTCCACTTGTCCAGCAGCTTGGGGTCGCCCCAGTTGCTGGTGTCGCTGTAGGTCTCGGTGAAGATGGATTCCGACTGCCCGGGCGCGAACAACTTCCACGCCTCTTCCGCGGTGAAGCTGAGGAAGGGCGCCATCCAGCGCAGCATGGCATGCGTGATGTGCCACAGCGCCGTCTGCGCCGAGCGGCGCGCGAGCGATTTCGGGGCGGTGGTGTAGAGCCGGTCCTTGAGGATGTCGAGGTAGAAGCCGCCCAGGTCCTCGCTGCAATACACCTGCAGCTTGGCGACCACGGGGTGGAATTCATAGACCTCGAAATGCGCGAGCACTTCCGACTGCAGCTGCGCCGCGTGCGCGAGTGCGTAGCGATCGATCTCGAGCATCTCGCCCAGCGGCACCGCGTCGGCCTTCGGGTCGAAGTCGCTGGTGTTGGCCAGCAGGAAGCGCAGCGTGTTGCGCATGCGGCGGTAGACGTCGACCACGCGGGCGAGGATCTTGTCGTCGATCGCCAGGTCGCCGGAGTAGTCGGTCGCCGCGCACCACAGGCGCAGGATCTCGGCGCCGTACTTGTTGGCCGTGTCGGCCAGCGGCATGTAGTTGCCCAGGCTCTTGCTGTGCTTGCGCCCGGAGCTGTCGACGGTGAAGCCGTGCGTCAGCAGCCCGCGGTAGGGCGCGCGGCCTTCGATGGCGCAGGCGATCAGCAGCGACGAATGGAACCAGCCGCGGTGCTGGTCGTGGCCTTCGAGGTAGAGGTCGGCCTCGGGGCCCGTCTCGTGGCGCGCCCCGTCGTGACTGCCGCGAAGCACGTGGAAGAAGGTCGAGCCGGAGTCGAACCAGACGTCGAGGATGTCGTGGCTCTTGTTGTATTGCGCCGCTTCGTCCCCGAGCCACTCGCGCGGATCGAGCTTGGACCACGCCTCGACGCCGCCTTGCTCGACCAGCGTTGCCGCCCGTTAGACGAACTCCAGCGTCCTCGGGTGCAGCTCGCCTGTTTCCTTGTGCAGGAAGAACGGCAGCGGCACGCCCCAATTGCGCTGCCGGCTGATGCACCAGTCGGGCCGGTTGGCGATCATGTCGTGCAGGCGCGCACGGCCATTCTCGGGGAAGAAGCTTGTCTGCTCGATGGCTTCGAGTGCCGTCTGGCGCAGTGTCTTTGGCGCCTTGTCGACTGTGAAGACGCCCACGCCCTCGTCCATGCGCACGAACCATTGCGCGGCCGCGCGGTAGATCACCGGGGTCTTGTGTCGCCAGCAGTGCGGGTAGCTGTGCACGAGCTTGTCGGTGGCGAGCAGCCGGCCGGCGTTTGCCAGCGCCTCGATGATCGCGGCGTTGGCCTTCCAGATGTTCTGCCCGCCGAAGAGCGGCAGGTCGGCGGCGTAGCTGCCGTTGGCCTGCACCGGGTTGAGGATGTCGTCGCTCTTCATCCCATGCGCGGCGCAGGAGTTGAAGTCGTCCACGCCGTAGGCCGGCGACGAGTGCACGATGCCGGTGCCGTCCTCCGCGGTCACGTACTCGGCGAGATACACCGGGCTCGTGCGTGCGTAGCCGGGGTCCACGTGCGCCAGCGGGTGGTGGAAGCGGATGTTCTCGAGGTGGCCGCCATGCGTGGTCGCGATGACCTGGCCTTGCAGCCCGTAGCGGGCGAGCGTCTTCTCGACCAGCGTTTCTGCCAGCAGCAGCAGGCCCTTGTCGGTGTCGACCAGCGCATACACCAGCGCCGGATTCATGTTCAATGCCTGGTTGGCCGGCAGCGTCCACGGGGTCGTGGTCCAGATGACCGCGAAGGCGTCCTTGTCGAGCTGCGGCAGGTGGAAGGCGGCGGCGAGCCGTTGCGGCTCGGCGCAGAGGAAGGCCACGTCCACGGTCGGCGAGGTCTTGTCGGCGTACTCGATCTCGAACTCCGCCAGCGACGAGCCGCAGTCGAAGCACCAGTAGACGGGCTTCAGGCCGCGGTAGACGAAGCCGCGCTCCATCACGCGCTTGAGGGCGCGGATCTCGCCGGCCTCGTTGCCGGAGTCCATCGTGCGGTACGGATGCGCCCAGTCGCCGAGCACACCCACGCGCTTGAAGTCGGCCATCTGCTGGCCGATCTGCTCGGTGGCATACGCGCGGCTCTTGGCCTGGATCTCGTCGCGCGGCAGGTGCCGGCCGAAGGTCTTCTCGATCTGGTTCTCGATCGGCAGGCCATGGCAGTCCCAGCCGGGCGTGTAGAGGGCGTCCAGTCCCTTGAGCTGACGCGCCTTGACGATCATGTCCTTCAGCATCTTGTTCGCGGCGTGGCCGACGTGGAGCTGTCCGTTGGCGTAGGGCGGGCCGTCGTGCAGCACGAACTTGGGTGCGTTGCAGCGCGCGTCGCGCAGCTTCTTGTAGATGCCTTTGTCATCCCACTCCTTGACCCAGCCCGGCTCTCGCTTGGGCAGGTCGCCACGCATGGGGAAGGGCGTGTCGGGCAGGTTGAGGGTGGCGCGGTAGTCGGTGGGTTCGGTGGACATGCTTCGTTCTCGAGAAGAGATCAGACCCGGGGTGCGGGCGTCCCGGCCTGGGTGCATCGGCCGGTGAGCAGGGCCCGCGAGGGAGAAGGCCGCGTTCGCATGAACGGGGCAGCGCGTGCGGAAGGCAGTGGATCCGCGGAAGGCCGCGTCAAATTCGGTCGCGCGTCGTCTGGCGCCGCGTGGCGCTGTGCCAGCAGGGCGTGCTCGGGCGGACGTTATACGATGGCATGGACCCATTCTACCGGCCCGTCAGGGCCCCGGGACCGATCCATGCCACGTGCTGCCGTGCTCTGCCTTGCCTGGTCGACAGGCCTTGCCGCCTGCGGCGGCGCGTGGGCGGACGACCCGAGCACGGCACCCACGCCCGCGCCTGCGGCCTCCGCGGCCGATGCCGCGGCACCGACGCCGGCAGCCGTGGAAGCGGCCGCCAGCTCTCCGCCCATGTCCGACTGGAAGTGGGAGGGCGCCATCGGACCCATCGTCAACGTGTCGCCCCGCTATTCCGGGGATGCCTCGCGCAAGGTCTCGCTGACGCCAGGCTACTACCTGCGCTGGGGACGCCTGACCATCAGCAATGCCGGCGGCTTCGTCACCCGGCGCAACAAGGACGACATCTTTCGCGGGCTCGGCCTGGACCTCAAGCGCGACGACCGGCTTCGCCTGAACGTGGCGCTGCGCATCGACAACGGCCGCCGGTCCAGCGACAGCACGGCGCTCGCGGGCATCGCCGACGTGCGCCGCACCATCCGGGCGCGCGCCTCGGCCACCTATGCCTTCGACCGCGGCTGGAAGGCCAGCCTCGGCTGGAATGCCGACCTGCTCGGGCGCGGCGGCGGCAACATCTTCGACGCCGGCATCGGGCACGACCGGCGCGTGGGCGAGGCGACGACCTGGAACGTCTCGGTCGGGGCGAGCGTGGGCGACCATCGCTTCATGCAGAGCTACTACGGCGTGACGCCCGCCGAATCGGTATCGAGCGGCTATCCCGTCTACACGCCCGGCGCGGGCCTGCGCGACATCACCCTCGGCATGGGCTGGCGCACGGAGATCAACCCGCGCTGGGTGGCGTTGTGGGGCGGGGCCGTCGGACGGCTGCTCGGGCCGGCGGCACGCAGCCCCTTGACCACCTCGACGCGGCAGTGGGGGCTGAACGCGGGGATCGCCTGGCGCTTCTGAGCGCGCCGGATCGAAGGACGCTCAGGGTCTCAGGCCACGTCCCGGAACCACCGCCGTGCATCGGCCTCGTCGCGGGCGATGCCTTCGCGCAGGGCGTCCAGCGATTCGTAGCGCCGCTCGTCGTGCAGCTTGTGCAGCAGCTCGACGCGGATGCATTGCCCGTAGCCGTCCTCGGCGCCGAGCGATGCCGGCCAGTCCAGGCAGTGCACTTCCAGCAACACCCGGCCGGCGTCTTCCACCGTGGGCCGCACGCCCAGGCTGGCCACGCCGTCAAGCGGCCCATCGGCCAGGCCGAACACACGCACGACGAAGATGCCCATGGCCGCGGGCTTGGGGTGGTGGAAGCGCAGGTTCAGCGTGCGAAAACCGAGTTCACGGCCGAGCTTGCGGCCATGCACCACGTGGCCGCTGATGCTGTAGGGCCGCCCCAGCAGCGTGGCGGCGCGTGCCATGTCGCCCTCGGCCAACGCCTCACGCACGGCCGAGCTGGACACGCGCAGGCCGTGCACCTCATAGCTCATCATGCGCGCCACGTCGAAGCCGGCCGCGTTGCCCGCGGCATCGAGCATGGCGTAGTCGCCGGCGCGCTTGGCGCCGAAGCGGAAGTCGTCGCCCACCAGCACGTACTTCGCGTGCAGTCCCTGCACCAGCACCTGGTCGATGAAGTCCTGCGGCGACAGCGAGGCCAGCGCCTGGTCGAAGCGCAGCACCACCACCTGGTCGATGCCCACGCGTTCGAGTTCGCTCAGCTTGTCGCGCAAGGTGGCGATGCGCGCGGGTGCCAGTTCGGGCTTGCCGGCCAGCCGGGCGAAGTGGTCGCGCGGGTGCGGCTCGAAACTCAGCAAGCACGACGGCAGGCCGCGGTGCTGGGCTTCGTTGCGCAGCAGCGCGAGCATGGCCTGGTGGCCGCGATGCACACCGTCGAAGTTGCCGATGGTGACGGCGCTGGCGGGCGCGATGCCCGGATGATGAAAACCGCGAAAGACCCGCATCGGGCGATTATCCAGCCTGCCGCGGCGCAGGCTGGCCCGGCGGCCGCGCGCGGACGGGGACCGCCTTCTTCAAGGTGTGACCGCTTCCGGCCCCGGCAGCCAGCGCCAGGCACCCGGCGCGAGATCGGCCGGCAGCGTGAGCGCGCCGAAGCCGCTGCGGTGGAGCGACTCGACCCGGTTGCTCACCGCGGCGAGCATGCGCTTGACCTGGTGATACTTGCCGTCGGTGAGCGTGAGCCGCAGGCCATGCAGGCCGTCGGCGCGCTCCCCGGTGATCTCCGCCGCGGCGGCGGCGACCGTCGCCGGGTCGTCCACCAGCTTCACGCCGGCGAGCAGGCGTTCCACCTGGTCCGCCGTCACGGGGTGCTTGCAGCCCACCTCGTACACCTTGCGCACGTGCTTCTTGGGCGACGTCCAGCGATGGATCAGTGCGCCGTCGTCGGTGAAGAGCAGCAGGCCGGTCGTGTCTTCATCGAGCCGGCCGACGCTTTGCACGTCGCGGATGCGCAAGGGCGGCGGCAGCAGGCTGTAGACGCTTGGATGGTGCTTGGGCTTTTGCGAGCACTCGTGGCCACGCGGCTTGTTCATCACGATCAGCGCCTTCTCATGGAAGGGCCAGGGCTCGCCGCGGACGGTGAAGACGAGGCCATCGGTGTCGAACTCCTCGAAGGGGTTGTCGACGCGCCGGCCCTTGATGCCAACGTGGCCGGAAGCGATCAGGCCCTCGCATTCGCGGCGGGCGCCGAAGCCTTGGGAGAAAAGGATCTGTGAGAGCTTCAATCAGTAGTGCAGTTCGAGGAAGACCACGTGATTGTCCGCTGCCGGCCAGGCCTTGCCCGCGATGCGCTCGCCGTTGAACTCGCCCACCACCGCGCGGCCCGGCGCATCCAGCACCTTCAGCTTGGCGGTGTACACGCCCGCCACGCCCGGCGGAATGCCGCCCGGCGGCGACTTGCCGTCCAGCGTGATCTGGTCGCGCGGGATGCCGAAGTAGCCGCGCGGACGGGTCAGCGTCACCACCGACTTCGCATCGCGGTCCGCATCGGCGATGCGCTCGGCGCGCAGGTTCACGACCGACGACGAGCGGGGGAAGGGCGAGCGGTAGATGTGCGTCGTCGCGTAGCCGGGAGCGGTGATCACGAATTCGTAGCTCGTCTTGCCGTTGGCATTGAACGGCCCCCACAGGCCGTCCGCGCCGATGGTCTTGCGATGCACCGCCGGTCCGCTGCGCTCGCCCTGCTCGGTGGTGGCAAACACCTCCAGCGTCGCGCCCGCGAGCGGCAGGTTGTTGGCATAGTTGCCGCGGCCCGGTTCGTTGTTCAGGCCCAGGCCCGACACCTTTCCGTTCAGGACGACCGAGACCTCCGGCGTGATGGACAGGGTCGACGGCGAGCGCCCGGTGATGAAGCGGAAGGCGGCCTCGAAGGCCTTCGCGCTGAACGAGGTTTCGCGGTGGTCCACGCCGGGCAGCACCACGTTGTCCGCGCCCTTGAGCGCCGGCCCTTCGAAGCTCACGTTGGTCGGCGTGCCCTTGCTGCCGATCCACACGCCGTCGGGCTGGGCGTACTTGTCGTTGTTGTCCGAGCGGATGGTCATCCACTGCACGCCCGGCGTCACCTCCCAGCCTTCCGAGCCCTTGGGCGCGTTCAGGCCGGTGAGGAAGGGGCCGGCGCCGTTGAACTCGCTGCCCGGGATGCGCTTGGCGTCGGCCCACACGCCGTGGTTGGACGTGCCCCCGAGGATGGCGTGCGACACGTTCTTCGTGCCGCCGCCGTTGGCGAGGTAGTTGCGGATGGCGTTGCCGCCGCGCGAGTTGCCCACCAGCACCACCTTCTTCGCGCCGGTGGACTTCATTACCCGGTCCACCTCGTCGGAGAGGAACTTCATGTGCTCCGCGGTGGACGTGCGGCCGTCCTGCAGCTTGCCGTCGTCGTCGCGGGCGAGCGGGTAGGGCAGGTCGATGGCGTGCAGGCGCTCGCGCGGCCAGCCGTTGCTCTCGAAGCGCCAGATCGTGGTGATCCACAGGCCGGCGGTGTCGCCGTTGCCGTGCACGAAGACGATGGGCGGGAACGGGTCCGGCGCGGCGGGCGGCGCGCTGCGGCAGGCAGCCAGCAGCGAGGCGGCGCCGGCGGTGATCAACGCGGCGCGGCGCGAGATGGAAAGGGGCATCGGTCGTCTCCGGGAGGTGGTTGTCGTGTGTCTGGTCAAGGCGCAGGCAAATCGCGTGCGCAGGGCAGCTCGGGCACGCCGGGGCCGCTGACCGGTGTGGCCGCGAGAACGGCATTGAGCACCGCGCGCGCGGTCACTTCGGCGGCCAGGATGCCCATCACGGTGGCGTCCAGCCGGGCTTGTGTCTTGCCGGTGGCGAGCACGAACATCGTGTCGCCGTCCACGGGCGTGTGCACCGGCACGATGCTGCGCGCGAGGCCGTCGTGCGAGACGCGCGCGAGGCGGTGCGCATCGAGCTTGGTAAGCGCCGCGTCGGTGGCGACGATGCCCAGCGTCGTGGCCGCGCCGATGCGCAGGTGCAGCGGCACCTCGCCGGCGAGGATGGCCTGCGCGCCGCCGGGCATGGTGCGGCCGTCCGGGGCCCGCACGCCGGCCACGATGCGGCCCGTGGCCGGGTCCACCACATCGCCCGTGGCATTGACCGCGACCAGCGCCGCGACCGTCACGCCGTGCAGCGTGATGGAGGCGGTGCCGATGCCGCCCTTCATGCCGCGCTCGATGCCGAAGAGCTTGCCGCAGGCGGCGCCCGTGCCCGCGCCCACGCTGCCTTGCGCCACCGGCCCTGTGCTGGCGGCGACGCACGCGGCGTAGCCGGCATGCGCATCGGGGCGCACGGATGCGTCGCCCATCATCAGGTCGAAGAGGATGGCCGACGAGACGATGGGCACGCGCGCCGGGCCCACCTGCACGCCGATGCCGCGCTCCTCCAGCCAGCGCATGGCGCCGCCGGCCGCATCGAGCCCGAAGGCGCTGCCGCCGGCGAGCAGCACCGCATGCACCGATTCGACCGAGTTGGTGGGCGACAGCAGTTCGGTTTCGCGCGTGCCGGGCGCGGCGCCGCGCACGTCGACGCTGCCCACCGCGCCCTCAGGCGCAATGACGACGGTGCAGCCGGTGGGCCGGCGCGAATCGGTGAAGTGGCCGCACAGCAGCCCGGCGACGTCGGTGATCGAGCCCGGCGCCATGTCCCTCATTGGGTGGCCGGCAGCGCGGCGCGCTCCTCGTCGAGGTAGGCCATGAGCACCAGGCCGACGATGGACGTCACCGGAAAACCGACCAGGGCGAGCAGCACCCACACCCAGGGCCGGCGGTTCGAGCGCGCGGCGGCCATGCCCACGAACACCAGGTGCAGGATGACGCTCGCCGCCATGCCCAGCGAGAGGAAGACGACGATGGGCACGGACGGGCCGCTCGGCTCGTTGGCCGTCATGATCATCATGTACAGGCACAGGCCGAAGGCCGCCAGGCTGGCGGTGGCGGCGCCCAGGGCGCGCTTGGCGTGCGGGTTCTGGCTCGGGCTCATGGGCGACCTCCGTGCTGCGCAGTGCGGTGCGAACCTTGCAATGGCCGCGTGGCTTTCACGGTGCGGCCCAAGGCATCGATCGCCGCATTATGGGACGCAGGCGCGCCCCTTGCGCGATCGATGTTGCCGCTCGTGCGCGCCCCGTTCAGGCGAAGACGCCCGCCGTGTCCTGCATGCGGGCGGACACCTCGCCCAGCTGATGCATCGAGTCGCCGTAGCTCATCTCCAGCACGGTCAGGCGCTTGAAGTAATGGCCTGCGATGTACTCGTCCGTCACGCCGATGCCGCCGTGCAGCTGGATGCACTGCTGCCCGACGAAGCGCATCGACGTGCCGAGCTGGTACTTGGCCTGCGCGAGCGCACGGCGCCGCTGAGCGGGCGCTTCGTTCAGCTTGAGGCTCGCGAAGTAGCTCATCGAGCGGGCGAGTTCGAGCTGCATCTTCACGTCGGCGATGCGGTGGCGCAGCGCCTGGAAGGTGGCGATGGGCACGCCGAACTGCTTGCGGGTGTTCATGTACTCCACGGTCACCGCGACCAGCTTGTCCATGATGCCCACGGCCTCGGCGCAACTCGCCGCGATGCCGATGTCGATGGCGTGCTCCAGCGCGGCGAAGCCACGGCCAGGCTCGGCGATGAGCGTCGCCTCGGCGTTCACGAAAGCAACCTCGGCGGCTCGCGCGCCGTCCTGGGTCGGATAGCCGCGCGCCTTCACGCCGCTGGCGCTGCGCTCGACGAGGAAGAGCGCGATGCCGCTTTCGTCGTCCACCTTGCCCGACACCCGGGCCGGGACGATGAAGGCGTCGGCCTTGTCGCCCACCGGCACGACGCTCTTGTCGCCGGTGATCGTCCACGCCTTGCCGCTTTGCTTCGCAGCGGTGGACACATGGTTCAGCCGGTAGCGCGCCGCACGCTCCTGGTGCGCCAGCACGATGAGCGCCTCGCCCCCTGCCACCTTGGGTAGCCAGGCCGATTGCACCGCCTCGGGCGCGTAGCCTGCCAGCACGCCGCCGGCGATGAGCGCGCCTTGCGCGAAGGGCTCGAGCACCAGGCCGCGGCCCAGCTCCTCCATCACCACCATCGCATCCACCGGGCCGAAGCCCATCCCGCCCTGCGCCTCGGGCACATAGAGGCCCGTGAGTCCCAGGCCGGCGATCTCGCCCCAGGCCTCGCGCGAGAAACCGCCCGCCTTCACGACGCCCTTGCGGCGCTCGAAGTCGTAGCCCTTGTCGACCCACTTGCGCACCGAGTCGCGCAGCATGTCCTGGTCGTCGGAGAAATTGAAGTCCATTTGAAATTCCTTGTCCTGTTGACCCAACCCCGTTCGCCCTGAGGTATCGAAGGGCCGGTCCGGTGTTCGCGCTGGCTTCGATACCTCAGCCCGAACGGGAAATGGCGGCCGCTCGGAAATGCGGCTAACCCAACACCACCTGCGACACGATGTTGCGCTGCACCTCGTTCGAGCCGCCGTAGATGGTGGTCTTGCGCATGTTGAAGTAGGTGGATGCCAGCGGCGCGATGTAGGCCGCGCCCACGTGGTCGCCCTGCCAGCCGGCTTCCATCGCCTCCTGGATGAAGGGGATGCTGTAGGGCCCGGCGGCCAGCATCATCAGCTCGCTGTAGCGCTGCTGGATCTCGCTGCCGCGGATCTTGAGCAGGCCCGCCACGTCCAGCGACTGCTTGCCGCTCGTCTCCGCGGACAGCACGCGCAGCACCATCATCTCCAGCGCGATGATGTCCACCTCCAGCTTGGCGATCTCGTCGCGGAAGCGCGCCTCGTCGTACACGCCTTCCGCCTTCGCGATGCGCTTGAGCCGTTCCAGCTCGCGCTTGGCGCGGTTCACGTCGGCGATGTTGGTGCGCTCGTGGGCGAGCAGGTATTTCGCGTAGGTCCAGCCCTTGTTCTCTTCGCCCACGAGGTTGTCGGCCGGCACCTCGACGTTGTCGAAGAACACCTCGTTGACCTCGTGCTCGCCGTCCATGGTGATGATCGGCCGCACGGTGATGCCCGGGCTCTTCATGTCGATGAGCAGGAAGCTGATGCCCGTCTGCGGCTTGCCCTCGGTGCTCGTGCGCACGAGGCAGAAGATCCAGTCACCGTACTGGCCGAGCGTGGTCCAGGTCTTCTGGCCGTTGACGAGGTAGTAGTCGCCACGGCGCTCGGCGCGTGTCTTGACGGAGGCGAGGTCGGAGCCCGAACCCGGCTCGCTGTAGCCCTGGCTCCACCACACCTCGCCGCTCATGATGCCGGGGAGGTGCCTCTTTTGCTGCTCGGGCGAGCCGAAGGCCATGATGACCGGCGCCACCATCACCGGGCCGAAAGGCACCACGCGCGGCGCACCGGCCAGCGCGCATTCCTCTTCGAACAGGTGCCGCTCGATCGCGTTCCAGCCCGGTCCGCCGAACTGCTTGGGCCAGGCCCAGCCGTGCCAGCCCTTCTTGCCGAGGATCTTCGCCCAGCGCTGCAGATCGTCCTTGCTCAGCCGCAGCGCGTTGTGCACCTTGTGGCTGATGTCCTTGGGAAGGTTCTCCGCCACCCACGCACGAATCTCCGCGCGGAAGGCCAGTTCCTCGGGGGTGAAATTCAGGTCCATCGCTTGTCTCCTGCTGCCACGCGCCGGCTGCCCGCGGCCTGCCAAGGTTTTAGCACGATCGTTCTTTTAGGCCATGTCCCTGCTGCGACATCCCGGCCTAGCGATATTCCCCGATTTCCGCTTCCGTGGCGCGCATTTCGCGCCATCCCTAGCTTGCTTGAAATGTTGCGCTGCAACCGGCGACGAACCAGCGCCACGGGGAGTCCGAGCAACTCAACCAGTTCAATACAGGGAGAAAACGACCATGAAACTTCACACCATGTCCCGGCTCGCGGCCGGCGTCGTCATCGCTTGCGCAACGCAGGCGGCGCTCGCATCGGACATCAGCTTCGCGGGCTTGTCCGGATTCACGGGCAGCGCCTTGGGCACCTACGCTGAGGACGGCTTCACGGTGTCCGCTGCCTTCGGCGACTGGCGCGAGGCCCATGCCTTCGGCGCGCCGCAGCCGAGTGTGTACGTGGAGGACCTGCGCTCCACGCCGTTCGGCGGCCTCGCGGTCACCAACGGCGGGCTCTTCACCTTCGAATCGGTGGATCTGTCGGCCTATGCCTCGGCAGTGGGCTATGAAATCACCGGGTGGTTGGGCGGCGTGGCGCTATTCGACGTCGCCGGCAGCCAAGGCACGGGGCTGTTTGATTCGATCGGCAGCGGCTCCTCGGCCCTGATCGATCGGCTGACCATCGACGTGGCGAGCGCCGGGCCGGGGTCGTTCAACGTCGACAACATCCGCGTGTCGGCGGTGTCGCCGGTGCCCGAGCCAAGCAGCTACGGGTTGATGCTGCTCGGGCTGGGCGTGCTCGGCGGGTTCATGCGGCGCCGCTCGCGCGCTTAGCGATATTCCCCGATTTCGGGCCGTTTGCGCAGTTCGTCCTGCCGGGCGACGGACATGGAACGCATCAGCTGGGGCAGCTTCCTGGACATGAACGCGGCGTGCCGCAGCAGCGGTGCCGGCTCGATCGCGTCCGCCACATGGACGCCGAACCGCTGGGCGACCTTGCGGCCTGCGTCCGAGAGGGCCATCGCTTCGATCCGCGAGACGTGCTTGAGGACCACCGAGCGGGCGGGCGCCGCCTGCTCGGTCCGCAAGGCCTCCGCAACGATGAACCTCTGCACCACCTCGATGGCGAGGATCAACTGGGCGAGGCCGTGCTCGTCCTGCTTCTCGGGGATGCCGTAGAGGTTCTCGAGCCGCCCCTGGAGCACGTCGAGCGGGTGCATCACCTTGATGCTGACGCCTTCGATCCCCACCGTGACCGCGCGGGCCTT
>Ga0157377_10000035_pt1 | contig 116860 bp, 119 predicted proteins | sample M55metaG_FD_121116 | JGI IMG/M metagenome (GOLD analysis project Ga0157377, IMG submission 121116) | Miscanthus rhizosphere microbial communities from Kellogg Biological Station, Michigan, USA - M5-5 metaG | ecosystem: Host-associated > Plants > Roots > Rhizosphere > Soil | place: USA... | reverse complement strand
GGAGCCGGAGCCGGAGCCGGAGAACCTTGCGGCAGCACAGCCTCGCAAGTCTTCACCTGTCCAGGCGCAGGATCACGCCCGAAGAAGTTGACGGAGCAGACGCCGTTGCCGGACACCCACTTGTAGACCCACGACGAGCCGGTGCCGTAGCGAACGCTCGTCTGCGGAGGTACGGTGAACGCCTGGCCGTCGGAGGCGATCCTCGTCCAGGTGGTGGTGTAGGCCTGTGCGGACCGGGTCGCGTCGTTGACATTGGCGCTGGCCGTCAGGTCCTGGGTGGTGGGCTGGTCCGCGCCGCCGCCGCAGGCGGTGACGAGGAAAGCGCTGGACATCAAGGAGAACAGGAGAGACTTGGGGTATTGCTGGAAATCGGGCTGCATGGAAGACACACCATCAAAAAAACTAGGTTGAACGTCCACCTACGCGTTTCTCACGCTGAGGGTGGGCTACTGCAGTGCTTCCAGCGAGCAATACCGACTGAGTCGATGCGACGCCGAGCGTGGGGCATCGCTTTGGGCACTGTCCTTCGGCATTTCCTCTCATGCCTCCGGGACGGGTTTTCACCAGTTGTCGGTTGGATTAGCGCAGACCTTGACCAGGGACCTGCTACAAGCTGTTGCTGTAAGGTTCTGATTTAGTTGAGTTTTTTGCGTTGGGGGAGGTCCCAACGTTGTCGGTAGACCTGACGCGCGCACAGGCCCCGGTGAGGCAAACTTCTCATTTCGGCAACTCGAAGTGACCGATCCCGTCAGCCCAATGGGATACCTCTGACAAAAATTGGCCGAAAAAGGCAGCGAAAACTACCTTCTGACACCTCAAATGGGGGGTAGACAAGCCAGCCGTGTTGTGACAGCTCGCTTACCAAGCTGACGGGTGGCCAAAGATTTAACGGGTCTATCGACCCCAGTTCACCGCTTTGGGCGGGGTCAGTGCGCTGCCCAGCCTGTCTCAGCGCCCAGCTCAGCGGCCGCGTTCGACACGTCGAGCGGGCCGATCTCGTCGCGCCCGTCGAGCGAGACGGCCAGCAGGACGCGCGTGCACAGCACGTTGATGCGGCGAGGAATCCCGCCCGAGTGCGCGTGGATGTCGGCGAACACCGCTGGCGCGATGGATGGCCGCGAAGTCCAGCCCACGCGCCGCAGTCGATGCTCAATATAGGCGCGGGTCTCGTCGACCGTGAGCGGCCCGAGGTGGCAGGAGGCGATCACGCGTTGGCGCAGCTGCTCCATCGGGCTCGAGCGAAGCATGGCCCGCAACTCCGGCTGGCCGACCAGGAAGCTCTGCAGCAGCGCCTGGTGACCGAGCTGGAAGTTGGAAAGCATCCGCAATTCCTCGATCTCCTTGAAGCCGAGGTTCTGCGCTTCGTCAACGATGAGCAGGGCACGGCGCCCGCCGGCCGCCAGCGCAACGAAGAAGGCCTCGAGCGTGGCCAGCATCTGCGCCTTCGACACCGCACCCGCGCCCGAGGCGGGCAGCGGCACGCCGAAGCCGGTGCAGATGGCCTGCAGCAGGTCGTTCGAATCGAGCTGCGTGTTGGTGATCTGGGCCGCCGCAACTTCCTTGGGATCGAGGCCCTCGAGCAGCGTGCGCACGAGCGTGGTCTTGCCCGAGCCGATGTCGCCGGTGACGACGATGAAGCCCTCGCGCTGGTAGACACCGTATTTCAGGTACGACAGCGCCTGGGCGTGGCCCTTGCTCTCGAAGTAGAAGCGCGGATCAGGGCTGAGCTGGAAAGGTGGCGCGCTGAACCCGAAGTGGGACTCGAACATCAGTGACCTAGAAGCGGTGGTTCACGCCGATGAATGCCTGGGTCGCGCGGTACGGGTGCTGGCCGCTGACATTGGTGCCGAACCGCTGGTACTGCAAGCCGGCCGACACACTCGAACGTGCGGCGACATTCTGCATCAGGGCAATCCGCACCGCGCCCTCTTTGCTCAGCTCGAGCGCACGGTCGGCAAGGCCCCGGATCTTCGAATAGCGAACCTGCAGGTCGGCGGACAACTGCGGCGTGAGCCGCCGGTTGAACTGCACGCTCGCGCCCCACTGCCGGGTGTCGGCCGTCGTCGGGACGAGCAGGACCTCGTTCTCGCGTTGCAGCCGCTTCTGCGTCTGCGCATAGGCAGAGACCGACAAGGTATTGCGGCTGCCGAGCAGGACCAGCGTGGCGCTGCCCGCGGTCTGAAGTTGCGGATACTCGGCCACCAACTCGACCGCCTGCGCACCGCGGCTGTTCATGCCGAGGGTGGCAACCAGGCTGTTGACGAGCTCGGTGCGCGTGACCGGGTCGGGGTAGCGCGTGGTGAGGATCGCATCGAGCATGCCGCGAAGGTCCGTGGCCTGGCCCAGCACGCCGAGCGACGCCTGCGACATCATCGGCTGGCGCCCGGCCGACACCACGAGCGACATGAACGGCATGCGGTGGCGCAGCTTCAGCTCGCCGCTGTTGCCGAAGAAGCGGCGCTCCACCGTCGCCGCCAGCTCCGTGCGCGGGCCCGGCGACCAGCGGCCGGTGATGCCATACAGCGTGTCGTGGTCGCGGCTGAGCAGCACACGGCTGCGATCGGCCCCTCCCACGAGGCCGAGCACGAGGTCGCGGCCGATATCCGCCGTGACCCGCGCGCGCACGGTGTCGAGCGTGAATTGGCTCTCGACCGCCCCCCTCGTCTCGTTGTCCAGCCGGGACCATTCCAGCAACGCACCCCAGGGCAAGGGCTTGCGCTCCAGGCGCACGAGCGTGTGGTTGGAGCGCAGCCGCGAACCGTCGCCGGCGCCGTTGGTGGTGATGGCGGCGTCCAGTCTTGCCGCCACCGTGGTGTCGGGCATGAACTCGCGCTCGAGGTAGGGGCTGATGCTGTAACTGCCTTGCGTGCGGCGGTTCGCGCCGAGCGCATCGTCGGCGCGCGCGCCGAAGGGGTCGGCCTCCGACTGCCGCACCCTCGCCGCCGCATCAAGGTAGAGCCACCGTTCGACGATGGTGCTTCGCAGCGTTGCGCCAAGCTCGGGCAGGACGCTGCCGTCGCGCGAGCCGTGCGCGTAGTCGAACATCGTGACGGCTGCGTCAAGGTCGAGCTCCAGTCCGGCGCGCCGGCGCACGACCTCGATGCGTGGCCGCAGCGAAAGAATCAGGTCGGAGCGCTCGAGGCCTTTGGCGGCCAGCGCCCCGTTGTCGGTGGCCGTCGCGCCAGCCTCGACCGTGATCATGGCCGGCGGCGGGGGCGCGGATGCAGACGTCTGGCCTTGCGCCTGGGCGAGCGCGAAAACCGGCGCCACCGCCATCATGGCGGCCGCGGCGAGCGCATGCAGGCGGACGTTGTCGCGAGAGTGGGTTCGCGGCGGCGGCGACGGCGTCACGCCCGGTCGCATCGAGGCACCGCCGCCGACCGCACGCGACGCTCGCGTGGCCACGGCGTTCAGAACCAGCTTTGCGGAACGATGATGATGTCGCCCGGCATCATCGCCACGTTGGCCGAGATGTCGCCGCGCTTGAGCAGATCCTTCAGGCGGACGCTGTACTGCTTGCCGCCCTCTGCCCCGCGGATGAGCACGGCGCCGTTGCCATCGGCGAAGTCCGTCATGCCGCCGACCTGGATCATCACGTCGAGAATGGTCATGTTCTGCCGGTACGGCACCGACTGCGGCTTGGCCGCCTCGCCGACGATGCGGATCTGATCCGAATAGATGCCCTGGAAGCCCGACACGACGATGCTCACGACCGGTTCGCGGATGTACTTGGCCAGCGCCTTCTCGATATCGCGCGACAGGTCGGCCGGGTTGCGGCCCGCGGCCTGGACGTCTTCAACCAGCGGGGTGGAGATGAACCCGTCGGGCCGCACGGTCACGGTCGATGAGATCTCGGGGTTGCGCCAGACGACGATGTTGAGCGTGTCGAGCGGGCCGATCTTGTAGCGCTGGGCCGGGGCGTCCGCCACACGCGGCGCGGGTGGGTGCGTGCCTGTCGTGGCGCAGCCGGCCAGGGTGACGGTGGCGCCGACGATCACGAGCATCCAGGCAATCACGCGCCTGAAAGCGACGGCCACGCCAGCGCGGCCATCATGGTGCAAGCACTTCATGGGTCCCCCTTCCCGAGTTGAGCCTCTCGGCTGCGACCACGTCTGATGTTGAGTCAGCTGCGTCGATGCAGTCTACGCCTCATGCTCCCTGCGGCCACCCTTCATCTTGGGGGGCGACAACCCGCGCCGCGGCCGTCGCGGTGCGCACATCGGCCAGCCAGTGCGCCAGGTGCGCGGCGATGCGCGGCGCGGCATGGCCATCCCACAGCGGCGGCGGCGCAACCAGCTTCGGCCCCTTGAACATGATTTCCCACAGCGCGCGCGTCGCCTTCGTCGGTTGGCCCGCAACGTTGATGGCGCACATCCAGCCATCGCCGATCGCGCCGACGTGGCTCGCGCCGGTGTTCAGGCACGGCACCCCGAGCGACGCCGCCTCTTCCATCACCTCGGGCACGTCGGTGAGCACGCAGGTCGCGTCGCGCAGGAGGCGCACGAACCCCGCATGCCCGAGCTCGTCGATGCAGGCAATGCCATCGCCGGCCATGGTGCGCGCCAGGCCGCTGTCTTTCATCGCGAGCATGGTGGTGCGTCGCATCGGCCACAGCAGAGGAAGGTCACGGCTGAGCGCACGAAGAATCGGCACGACGCTCGGCCGGCAGGCCTCGGCGGGCCTGCCGCGCAGTTGGTTGAGGGCCACCACGCCATAGCCTCTCGCCGCATCGAAACCAGTGTCCGAACCGCGCGCCAGCCCGGCGCCGCGTGGTGACCGCACGTTGAACTCGAGCGCCAGGTACAGCGCGTCGATGGCCAGGTTACCCACTTCGAGCAGCACCGCGTCGGCAGCCATCACGTCGTTCGCGAGCTCCCCCTGCTGGCCGAAGCGACGGTCGGCCAATCTTGCGATGGCGCTCCGTTGGACGCTGTCGTCGCCCGACTCTCCGTCGAGCTGCGCATCGGCGCCGACGTGAACCAGCGGCACATCGAAGTCGTGCGCGGCGCGAGCGCAGCGGCGGATGCGCTCGTCGCCATCGAACACGATGACCGCCGCCGGGACGACGCAGAGAAGCAGCCGCTCGAAGGCCGATTCCACCCGGTCCAGCGACGCCTCATCTTCATCGACCAGCGTCACCGGCGGCATGTCCAGGCCCGCGAATGCATGCAGCTCGCGATCCAGCGCCCATCCGGTGTCGGCCCCGAGGCTGACGAGTCTTGCAGGGGGCAAGTCGCGCCGGCAGGCCATCGCCAGGATCAAGGGCACCGCCTTGATGCGATCGCTGCGGCCGCCGCACACGACGATGATGGCGCCCTTCTCGATACCGTCGAGCACACCGCTGGCATCGGGCCGATCGGCGGGCGCGGTCGCCACGGAGTCGTCGCCGGCGGCCACCCCCTCGCCGATTTCGACATGGAGCGCATGCGCCGCGGCGACGACGCTGCGTGCGTCGACGCGCGTGCCGCCTTCCAGGTATTTCGCCAGCATGAGCCGATTGCCCAGCACATTGACCCTGCGCGGGATGCCGCCGGTGACCCGGTGGATTTCATCGAAGGCGGTCGCGTCGAAGGAAGGCACGCCCGACCAGCCCACGGTCGACAGGCGATGCTCCATGTAGGCCCGCGTCTCCAGTGCATCGAGCGGACCCAGGTGGCTCGCATGCTGCAGCCTGGCCTGTACCTCGGGCGTCGCCGCGCGCTCGCGCAGCTCGGGCTGGCCGGCAAGTGCGATGCGCAGCTTGACCGCGGACTCATTCGCGGCATCCGCAAGCCGGACCAGGTGCTGCAAGGCGGCCGCGTCCAGGTTCTGCGCCTCGTCGACGATCAGCAGCGCCATGGGTGAAGGGAACAGCCCCAGCAAGGCGGCGATTCCGCCATCGGACTCCTGCCTGGCCCGATCGGGAAGGTACGCGCCAAAGGCCATGGCGACACTGCGCAGCAATTCATCGGCGTCGAGCTGCGTGTTGGTGATCTGCCCCACCACCACGCCCTGCGATCGCATCTCGTCGGCCCAGGCCCGAAGCACCGTGGTCTTGCCGGCGCCGATGTCGCCGCTCAGGACGATGAACGGCCGCTCGCGCACGAACGCCTGCCGCAGGGCGCTCAGCGCTGCGTGGTGCGACTGGCTGTCGAAATAGAAACCGGGGTCCGGACTCAGCTGGAAGGGCAATCCCGACAACCCGAAATGCCGTTCATACATGGTTGGTCTCGCATGCAAGCCGGCGCGACACGGCTTTTGCAATCACTGCCGGCGTCGCCGTCATCCCAACGGCGAGCCGAGTCTACGCGGGCCACCCCGGCTTGGCGACCCCGTGGCCGGGGCTAACGCGCGCCCGCACGGTTCGCGACGGCCGGCGAGTAGGCGAACCGCAGGTACGCGCGGGGCGCGCTGCGGCCATCGACCGCCAGCGCCCACAGCTGTGTGGCGGCGGTCGGAGGCTGCGCATCGTCAGGCATCGAATAGACGATCTCCCGGTCGTTCAGCCATTCGACCTGGTCGTCGACATTGCGAGTCTCGGTGAGCAGCGCGGTTTCCTTTCCGCTCGCAAGCTCCAGCACGTGCAGCCGCCACAGCACCCGGCCGGTCGCCCCGGATGCACTCCGGCGCTTGAACGCGATGCGGCTGCCGTCCGGCGACCACGAAGGGCACTCCACATCGCCGTGGATCACGCGCATGCGCCGCGAAGCGATGTCCCCTTCGACCAGCATCACCTGGCCACCCGTGCCGACCGTCGCGACGAATCGCTGGCCGTCGGGGCTGAAACTCACGCCCCAGAAGTTGCGGTCGCTCGCAGAAACCTGCCGACCATCGTGCAGCAGCTCGAAGGCTTCGAGGTCCTGGGCCACGGGGCGTCCCGTGGCCGCATCCACGATGGACGTGCGCGTCGTGAACCCGGGGTTTGAGTACGCATGGCCGCTGACAAAGACGGTGAACGCCGCGTAACGCCCGTCGGGCGACATCCTTGCGCGGCTCGGCGGGCCGGCCAGCGCGATGCTGTGGATCACTTCGAAGCGCTCGTTGAAGAGCTCCGCGGCATAGGTCGTCGGCAGTCCGCGGCGCGACGCCAGGCACACGCCATGGCCGGCCGCGAAGTGGACGCGCTCGCAGGACAGCGGCGTGAGCACGGACGCCGACGCCGCATCGTCGAGGGGTCGAAAGGCGACCTTGCCGTAGCCGTCACCGAGCGCGGTGCTGCGATAGACGAGCTGCGGTCTTGCCCGGTCCATAGGCACAACCCGCGCCGAACCGCCCAACGCGGGCGCGGTCGACCGAGACGCGGCGGCATCGCGCTTCGCCACATGCCATGCATAGCCCGCCGCCAAGCCCAGCGTGGCAAGGAGCACCGCACCAAAAGCGAGTGCCCGGCGGCGGCCCCGAGCGTCCTTGTCTGCTGGTGTCATGACCGAACCTCTATTCGAATGCACAGCGGTGCGGCGACACCGATGGCGATGGTCAGCCCGAGCAGGAACACACCCAGCGCCCAGCCGGTGCCGAACCAGTTCCACAGGGCACCGAAGGCCACCGATGCCACGAGGCGGGCCACGCTCGTCGCGGTAGCGAGCACTGCAAGACCCGTGGTCCGAAGTCCCGTCGGAAGGACGGCGCTCGCGGCGGCCGCCAGGACGCCGTCGGTGCAGGCATAGAAGGCCCCGAGCAGGCCCAGCGAGAGCGCCCCGGCGGCGAGACTCGTTCCGCCGAACAGCAGGTTGGCGCAAGCCAGCAGGAGAAACCCGTGGCCGAAGAGGAACACCCGCCTTCGGCCCAAGCGATCGCCGAGGCGGCCCGCGGGCACCGCCAGCAGCAGGTACACGAGCGAGGTGCCGACGACCATCAGCGGCACGCCCGACACGGGCACGGCCGTTTTGCGCTGCAGCAGCAGGTACACGAAGGCATCGGCGACCGTGGCCATGCCCAACACCGTGCCCGCCGCCGTCAAGGCGAGGAAAGGCCGGTTCGCCGCGAGCGCCGACCATGGCGAGGCATCCGGCGCAGCGCGCGCGCCGGATCGAACCTCGCCTGGCGCGTCGATCGCCGGCTCGCGCACGAAGCACATCAGGACGGCCAGGCCCAGCACCCCAAAGCAGAAGCTGACGACGAACAGCAGGTCATAGGCGCCAGGAAACACGAAGAGCAAGGCAAAGGCGATCAGCGGCCCCAGGAGCGCACCGGTGGTGTCCAGCGCCCGATGGATGCCGAACGCGAGGCCCAGCTTCCCGGCGTCGCAGCTCATCGAGATGAGTGCATCGCGCGGGGAGGTGCGGATGCCCTTGCCCAGGCGATCGACGGCCATGACGGCGGTGAGCCACAGCGTGGACGACCCGGCGGCCAGCAGACCCAACCTGCATGCGGTGGACACGCCGTAGCCGCATGCCGCCACGGCACGCTTGCGCTGCCATCGATCGGCAACCCAGCCGCTGGCCAAGCGCGCGAACGCGGTGACGCATTGGGCAAGTCCGTCGATGAAGCCGAACTGCAGGGGCGTGAGACCGAGCGTGATGACGAGGTAGATGGGCAGGACCGCGCTCACCATCTCCGACGAGATGTCGGTGAGCAGGCTCGTCAGGCCGAGCAGGACCACGTTCGGCCCGATGCCCGACCATCCTCCCCGTCCCCCTCGCCCCGCCCGCAGGCTTCTCGCATCCAGTGGGTACATGCCCCGTCCCCGGTGGCCGCATCGATGTGCCGGCGGATGGTAATGGATGAGTTCTAGGGACAGACGGCCATTCGAGCCCGGACTACGATCAATAAATCTGGAGGGGGCCTGACAACACACCGTCCATCGAGAGGAGGCGCGCCATGCTGCCTAACTCCCAGGATGTACCGGCACGCGCAGCCGGATCTTTGCGCGACACCGAGTCGACCGACGAGCCCTCGTGGGCTCATGCGTCCGGCTGGAGCCAGCTTTCGGGCGAACGCCGCACAGTGTCGTGCGTCGTCGCGGTGGTGGCGCACGTGGCTGCCCTGCCCTCCCTGCTCCCATCCCTCAGCGACACGCTCACGGAATGCGGCTATCCCTGGGAAGTCATCATCGTGGACGTGGGCGGCGACGAGAAAACCCACCGCATGCTCCAGGGATGGACCGAACTCCCCGGCTTCCGGGCGGTGCTGCTGGACGCGGGAGCGAGCAAGGCACAGGCGTTCACCGTCGGCTTGGAACTTGCACGGGGCGATGCCGTTCTCGTGCTCGGCGGCGAACCGCCCTGGCCGCTGCGCCTGCTGCCTGACGCGATTGCGCAGTGGGAAGCCGGCGCGCAACTGGTCTATGCCACCACCGACCCCGACACGGGCGTCACATCGCTCGCCCACTGGGACGCGACCATGGTCGAACAGATGAAGAGTTCGTCCACACCGATGAACCTGCCGTCCGCAAGCTCCGACTTCGCGTTGCTCGACGCGAGCGTCGTCGCCTACCTGCTTGCCTGAGCTGCCATCAACCGGTGCTCATCGGCCACGGCGATTCGGCCTCGCGCACGGGCCTTGCACCCGTCGTACTGGATTGCGCTCTACTTCGTGCCCAGCGCGTCAAGGCGACGATCGACGTCCTCGGCAAAGCGAGCAGTGAACATGAGGGCCCTGACTTGAGCGGCAGCGGACGCCCAGTCGCGCCGCTCGTCCATCAGGATCGCCAGCTGGTCTTGCAGCACGCTCTGGCGCGCGGCCACGTCGTCAGCCAAGATCTCCACTTGGCTCACCGTCCTGGCGTCAGCCAGCGCTTCGCGCCACTCCATTTGCTGGATGAGAAACTCAGCCGGCATGGCGGTATTGGTTTCGGCGCTGATCGCCTGACCATTGAGCTCGCAAAGGTAGGCGGCTCGCGCGAGCGGCACTTTCAGGCGCTGATACGCCTCGTTGACGCGGATCGCCCATTGCATCGCCACGCGTTGCGCTGCCACGCCCTGGGCGGTGAACCGATCCGGGTGCACTTGCCTTTGCAATTCCTTCCACCGTGCGTCGAGGACGGCGCGGTCCTGCTTGAACCGAGGCGCCAACTGGAACAGTTCGAAATCGTTGGCGTCGATCTGCACGCCAATGCCTTGTGCATCACCGGCGAGTTCACAGGTCATCGGCAAGCGCCTCGACCGCGATGAGCTGCTGGCGCAACGCCCAGCGCGCGCGCCATCCCCCCGGCCGGTCGTAGAGGGGATCGGGCTTGTCGACGGCGAACAGCGCGTGTTGTTCGCCTTCGTAGAAGCGCCACTCACCGCCGCGCGAGCGCAACGCGGCGCGACAGGCATCGACCAGGCGCACCGGCTCGGGCGTGTACAGACCGCGATCCTGGAGATAGTCGGCGCGGAAGAGTGGCGTGTCCCAGCCGAACCCGACGCCAAGCGCGTGGACGCCGGGGCAGCGTTCGTCAACGCCGATGCTGTCGGGGCTTTCGTCGAAGAGATCGAGCAGCTCACGGGCGCTTGCGCTGTCCCAGATTTCATGCGCCGCCCGCGCGTCACCCGCGGCGACCTTGCGCAGGAGATCGTCTGCGTCGAACGCGAACCAAGCACGCGCTTCGCCTTCGGGTGGAGCTTCGACGACGTAGATCATGGCATTGACGAGTCAGGTTTCACTGCAGGTCGCATGGCAGCGCAGCGCTGCTTGGGAGTCATCATTCGACGCCTTCGGCGAATGCTTTTTGCCAGACGGCATTGCGCATTCGCTCGTTGACGGCCTGCGGGCTGCCGTCGAAGGTGTCATGCGCGCGCCGCAGCGCCGCCTGCGCCACCGACGCCTGCGGCATCGTCAGCGGTACGCGCCCTGCCACGTGGGTCGCGCCCGGCACCGCCAGCAAGATGGCCTGGCGGTTGGGGTGCTCGTCGATGACGACAAGATGATCGGCCTCGGGTTGACCGTCGATGCAGACGTGGCGGCCGATGACTTCGACCACGCGGTTGTCCGAAAGGTGCTTCACGTGGACCGCGGCGGTTTCAGTCATGGCTCGAACCTCGGGACGAAGATGAAAGAGCGCCCGGGTCGCGTCACTGTGCGACCCGGACGCCTGGCCTAGCGGATGATGTCGTAGCTGTAGTCAGTCTTGCCCGGGATGATCGTGTTCGCATCCAGCGTTTCGAAGAACTCGTCCAGGAACATGATCAGCGTGCGCAGCGCGCCTTCGTAGCCCCAGATCGGGTAACGGTGGTAGTGGTGGCGATCGAAGATCGGGAACACCATGCGGATCAACGGAATGCCGGTGTCACGCTCCAGGTACTTGCCATAGGTGTTGCCGATCAGGAAGTCCACCGGCTCGGTGTGCAGCAGCGAGCGCATGTGCCAGAGATCTCGCTTCGGATAGACCTGGCAGCCCGCGCCGTAGGGCGACGCGTCGAACAACGCCTGCACCTTCTCGGCCCAAGCGTCGTTGCCATTGGTGGCCAGCACATGCGCCGGCTCGGCGCCGAGCTCGAGCAGGAACTGCGTGAGGCCCAGCATCATGTCCGGGTCGCCGTACAGCGCGTAGCGCTTGCCGTGCAGGTGAGCCTGGCTGTCGGCCATCGCGTCGACCAGCTGGCCGCGCTCCTTCTCGAGCTGCTCGGGCACCGGCTTACCGGTCAGCTGCGACAGGGCCATCACGAAGGTATCGGTCCCGGCGACGCCGATGGGGCTGTTGAGCACCACGACCTCCTGGCCCTTGTCCTTCAGGTACTTGATGGTCTTTTCGCAGCTGTATTCCTGGAACACGATCGTCGCCTTCGCGTTCAGCGCGCGAATGACGGTTTCCTTCGTGGTGCCGCCTTCATACATGCGGAACTCGCCGTCGGTCGGCGTGTTCCACGTCTCCGACGGGTCGCACAGCACGTTGTAGTCGCAGCCGAACAGATCGAAGATTCGCTTGATTTCCTTCATGTTGCCGACGACGAAACCATCGAAGCCGCCGATGAAGTTGATGCTCTCGTCGGGCGTGCGTTCGAGCGTGGGCGCGGTGCCGGCCTTGCCGTCCCAGAAGTGCTGCAGGATGCCCAGAAGTGCGTTGTCGTAGCCGGTCACGTGGCTGCCGACGAAGGCCGGCGTGTGCGCGAACGGCACGTCGAACTCGGCCGGCACGCTGCCTTTTTCCTTTGATGTCTTGATGAACGCGTTCAGGTCGTCACCAATGACCTCGGCCATGCAAGTGGTCGACACGGCGATCATGTCGGGCTTGTACAGGTTGAAGGTGTTGGCCAGGCCGTCGATCATGTTGTTCAGGCCGCCGAACACCGCCGCGTCTTCGGTCATCGACGAGGACACGCACGAGGTCGGTTCCTTGAAGTGGCGCGAGAAGTGCGAGCGGTAGTAGGCCACGCAGCCTTGCGAGCCGTGCACGAAGCTCATCGTCTTGTGAAAGCCGTTGGCCACGTAGACAGCACCCAGCGGCTGGCAAGCCTTGGCCGGGTTCACGGTCAGCGCTTCGCGGGCGAAGTTCTTGTCCTTGTACTCGCGGGTCTTGGTCCAGTCCCTGATCTCGGCGACCTTGTTGTCCGGGTGATTGAACTCGAACTCGTTCTTCTTGCGAGCGAAGAGGTCTTGATACTCCGGCTCGCGGAACAGCATCTCGTGGTCGATGACCTTGTCTGCACTTTGGGGCATGGTGGTTCTCCTTGGGCGGGGTTGATGCTTACGCGGCCTTCTTCCAGGGCGCCTTGGTCAGGGCCCAGACGGGGCTGGAAATGGCCATGTCCATGTCGCGCGCAAAGATCGCGAAGCCGTCATAGCCGTGGTACGGGCCCGAGTAGTCCCAGCTGTGCATCTGGCGGAACGGCACGCCCATCTTCTGGAACACGTACTTTTCCTTGATGCCCGAGCCGACCAGGTCGGGCTGGACCTTCTCGACGAACTTCTCGAATTCGTAGCCGGTCACGTCGTCATAGATCAAGGTGCCGTCTTTCACGTAGTGCGTGGTCCGCTGGTAGTCGTCGTTGTGGCCGAACTCGTAGCCGGTGCCGACCACCTCCATGCCGAGGTCTTCATAGGCGCCGATCACGTGGCGCGGGCGCAGGCCGCCAACGAACAGCATGACCTTCTTGCCTTGCAGGCGCGGCTTGTAGCGCGCGATCGTCGCCTCCATCAGCGGCTTGTACTTGGCGATCACCTTCTCGGCATTCGCCTTGATCGTGTCGTCGAAATGCGTGGCGATCTCGCGCAGTGACTTCTCGATCATCGTCGGGCCGAAGAAGTTGTACTCGACCCAGGGCACGCCGTACTTCTCTTCCATGTGCCGGCTGATGTAGTTCATCGAGCGGTAGCAGTGCAACACGTTGAGCTTGGCCTTGGGCGTGTTCTCGAGTTCGGCGATGGTGCCGTCGCCCGACCATTGCGCGATCACGCGCAGGCCCATTTCTTCGAGCAGGATGCGGCTCGACCACGCATCGCCGCCGATGTTGTAGTCGCCGATGATGGCCACGTCGTAGGGCGTCGAGACAAAGTCGGGGCGCTTGTTCGGATCGACCTTGTCGAACACGAAGTCGCGGATCGCGTCGTTCGCGATGTGGTGGCCCAGCGACTGGCTCACGCCGCGGAAACCCTCGCATCGCACCGGCACGATGGTGTGGCCGGCGTATTCCTTGGTCTTCTTCTTCGACACCGCTTCGATGTCGTCGCCGATCAGGCCGATCGGACACTCGCTCTGGATCGAGATGCCCTTGTTCAGCGGGAACAGGTCCTGGATCTCGTCGATGATCTTGTCGAGCTTCTTGTCGCCGCCGAAGACGATGTCCTTCTCCTGGAAGTCGGAGGTGAACTGCATCGTCACGAAGGTGTCGATGCCGGTGGTGCCGATGTAGTAGTTGCGGCGTGCGGCCCACGAATACTGGCCGCAGCCCACCGGGCCGTGGCTGATGTGGATCATGTCCTTGATCGGGCCCCAGACCACGCCCTTCGAGCCGGCATACGCGCAGCCACGGATCGTCATCACACCGGGCAACGACTTGATGTTGGACTTGACGCCGCAGTCGGGCTTGCCTTCCTCGAACTGGCCGAGGTGCTTGGCGCGGCGCTTGGCCATCTTTTCGGGATAGGCCTTCAGGACCTCGTCGATCAAGGCCTTGTTCGCGGCCTTGCGGTCTTCGACCGTCATGCTCATGGTGTGACTCCGTATGGTGTATTGAAAGCAGCCGAGAAGGGTGGCGCGCAGCGCCACCCGCCGTCCTGTTTCGCGAAGCGTTACGCAGCGACGAGTTCGGCCGCGGTCTTGCCGACCTGGGTTTCGTCGACCGCTTTCATGATCCCGTGCTCCATCAGCAGGTCTTCCAGCTGATCCATCGTGATGGGGGTCGGGATGGTGCCGTTGCCGGCGTTGGCGTGGATCTTCTCGGCCAGCGTGCGGTACTCCTGCGCCTGCTTCGATTCCGGCGCGTACTCGAGCACCGTCATGCGACGCAGTTCGGCGTGCTGCACGATGTTGTCGCGCGGCACGAAGTGGATCAGGCGCGAGCCCAGCATCTTCGCCAGCGAATCGGCCAGCTCGAGTTCCTTGTCGGTCTGGCGCTCGTTGCACACCAGGCCGCCCAGGCGCACGCCGCCCGAATTGGCGTACTTCAGAATGCCCTTGGAAATGTTGTTGGCCGCGTACATGGCCATCATCTCGCCCGACATCACGATGTAGATTTCCTGCGCCTTGTTCTCGCGGATGGGCATAGCGAAGCCGCCGCAGACCACATCGCCGAGCACGTCGTAGGAGACGTAGTCGACGCCGTCATACGCGCCGTTTTCCTCGAGGAAATTGATCGAGGTGATCACGCCGCGGCCGGCGCAGCCGACACCGGGTTCCGGGCCACCGGACTCGACGCAACGGATGTCCTTGTAGCCGATCTTCATCACGTCTTCGAGTTCCAGGTCCTCCACCGAACCCGCCTCCGCGGCCAGCGACAGGATGGTGTCCTGCGCCTTCGCGTGAAGGATCAGGCGGGTCGAGTCGGCCTTGGGGTCGCAGCCGACGATCAGGATCTTCTGACCCATGTCGCTCAATGCGGCGAGCGTGTTTTGCGAAGTGGTCGATTTGCCGATGCCACCTTTGCCATAAAAGGCGATCTGCCGAAGTTTTGCCATTTCACTACTCCAGTTGAATTGAAAGAGGTTGACGAGACACACAAGCGGTCATCGCGATCTCTATGCAGTCTTCGGTGCCTGTGTGGGTCTTCTTATGAAGGTCCCTCGGTGCCTGACATGGGGTCCGCGCAGGCTCTCCTTCGCAATGCGCGTGCCATGTGTTCGAACACGCCCCAAGTGCTTGTTTTCACGAGGGAAACGGCCTGTTTTCGAACTCTTGGCAGCGTCCGTGGAAATTGTTCGGAACCTGACAAAGCGAGGCCGGCCGCGACCGACACACACAGCGCACGAACACATCGCGCGAGCGGACTTGACCGGGCAAGCGGACTCTCCACGCCTGCACGCCATGTGGCTGGTACGGTGGTTGCAATGGATGTCGTCATGGAGCCCAACCCGACCACGCCCGACAGAGCACCCCACTTCGCGCGCCTTGGCGGACGCGAGGCCGTGGAGCGGCTCGTCGATGCGTTCTATCGGGCCATGGATGCCCGGCCCGAAGCCGCGGCTGTCCGCGCCATGCACGACGCCGATCTGGCACACGCGAAGGGTGTGCTCGTGAAGTACCTGACCGAATGGATGGGTGGCGACAAGCTCTACAGCCCCGAGTACGGCGCCCCGATGCTGCGGCGGCGCCACCAACGCTTCCCGATCGACGACGATGCGCGCGACGCGTGGATGCTGTGCATGCGCGAGGCATTGAACGAAGTCTGCATCGACGTGGCGCTGCGCATGGAACTCGACGCCGCCTTCCACAAGGTCGCCGACTTCTTGCGCAACACCGAGTCGACGCCATCCCATCCCAACCACTGAGAGAGAACCATTGCCATGACAAGCATCGACCAGACCGCGCTCGGCCGCCTCGACACCGAGGGCCGGTTGCTCAACAGCGTGCTGAAGGCCCCCACCAAGAAGGCCGGCCGCATCGGCTTTCGCGGCGACATCGCGCTGAAGTTCCAGGCCAAGGTGGCCGACGAGGCGCGCCCGCCGGAGATCAGCTGCGAACAGGTGATCGCGGCCGCCCAGGAGGGTCAGTCGCACCTCAGTTTTCTGGCCGGCTTCCTGCTGAGCTTCGAGTACCTCAAGTTGCTGGCCGAAGTGCTGGGCGACTCTCTGTCGCCACAGGGCAAGTACATCCTGTTCTGCGACAACATCGACATCTCCAAGCGCTATCAGGTCGAGTATGGCGGCGCAACCTTCTATGTACTCCCGATCGACGAAGCCACCGTCTACAACGAGACGCTTGCCCTGCTCTACCTCGAAAAGAACGACCTGAAGAAGCTCGACACCGCGGCCAAAGTCGACGCCATCGTCGACAAGGCCGCAAGCTTCGCGCAGAGCTTCCCGAAGATCACGTTCGAGGAAGGCTGCAAGCTGATGGGTCCGGTGCGCAACGTCTACGAAAACCGACCGGTGTGAGCATGATCAGCCCGCAAGAGCCGGCCTGATCGGGGCGGTGCCCTGCCGAGCGCCCGCCACTGCTGCGCGCCGCCACGCGCAGCACCGCCTGAAGAGCATGCAAAGGAACATCGCCATGCCCCTCTACGACTATCGCTGCAAGCACTGCCAGGCCGAATTCGAGTTGCTGGTGCGTGCCAGCACCGTGCCCACCTGCCCGCACTGCCACGCCACCGAGCTCGAGCGTGCCGCCGTCTCGCGCATCGCCCCGGCCGGCAAGATCGAAGCCATCCGCATGTCGAACCGGCGCCAGGCAGCACGCGAAGGGCACTTCAGCCACCTGAGTCAAGCCGAACGCAGCAAGCTGCTCAAGTAGGCCGGCCCACCTGCCATCACACCCCTCACTTCACACGCAGGAGCCCCTCCATGGACATCGTCTACAAAGCCCTGATGCTCACGCAAGGCGGGCGCAGCGGCAGCATGCAAACTGACGACGGCAGCTTCAAGCTCAAGCTCGCCGTGCCCACCACCATGGGCGGCAAGGGCGATGGCCCCAACCCGGAGCAGCTGTTTGCCGGCGCCTTCGCGGCCTGCTTCGAGCATTCGGTGCGCCACATCGCCAGGAAGAGCCATGTGCCCCTGCGCGGCTGCTACGTCGAGGCCGAGCTGTCGATGTTCGTCACCGACGAAGACGCCTACCGCATGGTACTGACGCTCACCGTGCACATGGCCGGCGCGCTAGAGAACGGCGACGCCGACAACCTGGTCGAACGCGCCAAGGGCATCTGCCCGTATGTGGACGCGACCAAGAACAACATCACGCTCAACCTGAAGGCCGTGCTCGACATGCCGGTGACTGCATGACGACACCAGAAGCGTGCGTGGCCCGCTCGGCCTCTCGCTCATCGGGAGTCTTGAGCAACACCAGGCCTTCCCTGCCACTCAAGTGCAGTCAGCACGATCCATCAATGCGCGGAATCGCTCACGCTCCTGTTCTGTCATAGCACGCTGGCCCCCACTCGGGTGACGACCTGCAAAGCCACCAGCGCCGCGCCAACCACCAAAGAGCAACCAACTCAAGGCCATCAGACCGACGGCCTGCCAGAAGCCGATCGACGGCAGGCCGAAGAGGTGTGGCATCAGCAGGTTCCAGAGTTGCCAGACCGCGGAGCCGAAGCCGGCTACTGCAATGGTGGTCCAGAGCAGCACCAGCACAGACATCTTTGCCCAAGTCCTGTTCATCATGGTTCCTTCATCGGTGTGTTGATCAAGTCGAGTCTTCGAGCCGCCGGCTTCAACGGCCCATCATTTCGTCGCGAAGGACCTGCAATCGCAGACGAAGTGTCTTCACGGCGTAGTGCTTTCTGGAGAGCAGCGTGTTGACGCTCTCGCCAGTGGCCTCTGCCATGGCCTTGAACGAGATGCCGTCGATCTCATGCGCAATGAACACCAGTCGCTGGTCCGCGGGCAGCGCCAAAACCGCTTCTTCCAAGGCCTGAATCAGGCGCTTGCGGCCATAGGACTCCTCCGGGCCGGCGGCGGGGTCGGGCAACAAGTCGACAAGGCTCTCGTCTTCGGTCGCGAGCAGCGGCAACGTGCCGGGGTCACCGTTCATCGGCCCTGGCGCGTCGAGCGCTCGCCCGGCCTTTCGTCGCCTGTCGGTGACGCGGTTGCGGATCACAGTGAACAACCAAGCGCCCGCGTGACGGATGGGTTCGGTGAGTCGGGCCGCCACGACGAATTCGAAGAAGGCGTCCTGCAGAATGTCTTCGACATCTTGCGGGCCGATACCTTGGCGCCGCAACCAAGCCTTCAGGCGAGGTCGCTCACCGGTGATGACTGCGCTCGCAGAACGGTCGGCGTCTGCCATTTGGAGGTCTGTGTCGAGAGTGCGGCTCGCCTTCATGATGATAAAGACGACCGGACTCCCCCGATATTGTGCGGCCCCTTGCCGATTGTGAATGCGGCACCACCCGAGCCATGAACAACTCGGCGGTGAGCCCGGCCGGCACCACGCCAGACGTGGTCGTGGGGCCGCTTTCTCTCTTCAATAGCCGACTTCGAACCACACCGGCTGCCTGCGCCGCAACTCAAACAGCAACCCCATGGTCTGGGGCACCAGGCCATTGACCGCATACCAGGTCTCTTCACGGCGCGGCTGGATTCCGTTGCGCAGCTTGTCGTGCAGAGTGGCCCAGCCGATCCAGTCCACCTGCATCAGGCTCTGGTGCAGCACCGGCGTGACGTTGCCGAGCGTGTGAGCCATGATCAGCAGCTGCGCCTCGACCGCGCGCAACGTGAGCGTGCTGGCGAAGAGTTCGTCCTCGCCCTGCATCTCGCTCGTGAGCAAGCCGATGGAGCGGCCCGTCTCCATCACGATGTCGTAGAGCGAACGCTGGTACATCAGTCCGTCACCGAGCTCGGCCCCTCAGGCCGGCAGCCATTCGTTGGCCGCGTCCCGAGGCCGCAGGCCCGCGGCGCTGTCGGCGAGCAGCTGGCTGCGTAAACGGCCTGCAGCGCCGATCGCCCCCTCCAGGTAGCCGCTACCCGAGCGCGCGGTCTCCGAACCACCGAAGTAAAGGCGCCCCTGCCAATGCGCCTCGGTCAGCGGCGGCCCGCCGCTGGGCGGGTGGTGGGTGACTTGCAGGTTCTCTTCGGCCAGGTCCTGCGGGCCGCAGGTTTCCGCTTCGAGCGCCCAGTCTTGCCAGAACATCTCGGGGCGCAAGACCGGGTCGGCCGCCTCGGGGCCGAATAGCATCACCATCTGGCTTTCGAGCAGCAGGTCGCGGCCGCAGCTGAAGCTCTGGCGCTGCGCGGCACCGAGCGCCGAGAAGCCGGCGAGCGCCGCCCCCTGCTCCGGCCCGCACGCATCGAAGACTTCGGCCAGCATGGCCTGGGCGTGGCTGACCCAGGCGTTGCCGGTGAGGCCCGCGTCGCGCCAGAACGGCCGCGCATAGGCGAAACCAGCCTTCGCGGCCGTCGCCATCCAGGTCGGCGTGGCCTGCAGTGCCGCGCGCACGTCGGGCGCCAGCTCGGGCACGAAGCCCACGTGGGCCGCGACCACGCGAGGCGGCATCGCAAGCACGACGCGGCATGCGTTGACCGAATACAACGCACCACCGAAGCGCAGACGCAGCTCGACGAAATCGCCATGGTCGACGATGGTTTCGAGCCGATGCCCCTCGCGCAACCGCGAGATCGGCAGCGGCTTGACCAACGCGTCGATCACCGCGCCTACGCCGCCAGCCGCGCGACGTGCGCCACCGTGGACCGCGCCGGCCGATGCGGGTACCGATGCACTCTCGGCTGGCACCAATCGATCGGTCAGTGCAACCGCCTGCGGCATGCGGTTGGGGTCGGACAGGTGCAACACGCGGCCATCGTCGAGTTGATCGAAACTCGTGAGCCCGAGATCGGCCACGAGACGCGTGATCGCCGGCTGTGTGCGCGGCCAGAACCAGGTCGCTCCAAGGTCGATCGGCGTGCCATCTCTGGCCTTCACCGTGAGAACGCGCCCGCCCAGGCGCTCGCGCGCTTCAAAGAGCCGCCAGTCGCGTCCCCGAGCTTGCAGGCTGTGCGCCAACGCCAGCCCGCACAAACCACCACCAATGATCGCCACGTCGAGCATCAAGGATTCCTACGATCGGACCACACGACAAAGCACAAAGCGAAGCGAGTGCGCCCCTCAAGCCACGACTCGCGCACGGGTTTCCCGGGCGCAGAGTTGGCGCCCCTCGGGGGCAGGAGCGCAGCGACTGGGGGGCCGTCATTCATCCGGACATCGCACCCAGCAGTTCGACCGTGACCGGCTCGGTGCCCAGCAGCGTGATCTGGCAGGCCAGTCGCGACTTGCTGCTGACGCCGACGATGGTGTCGAGCTTGGCGTTTTCAGCCGGCGTCATCTTCGAAATGCCCTTGCGGCCCTCGGTGACGAAGAGGTGGCACGCGCCGCATTTCGCTTCGCCACCGCATTTGCTGACGAGCTTTTCGCCGGCATCGATGATGGCCTGGAGCAGCGAGGTGCCGGCAACGATGTCGGCCGTCTTGCCGGACGGGAGGATGGTGAGCGTGGACATGAAGGGCTCCGTGGGTCTGCGGGGTTGGAAAAGGTGAATGCGCCGTGCGGCTCAGCCTCTCAGAGGGCGAGTGCAGCCACTGCGGTGAGGCGCTCGGCAGCAGTTGCGAGCGGCATCGCGATGCGGGTGATGCCTTGTTCTTCGAGGAAGCGCGCTTCCATGCGCGTCGGCTCATCGGGCATGACGGCAAAGTGCGGGCCCTTTGAGCGCTTCATGATCTGTCGCGCGAAGGCACGCGGCAGCTGGTCGTTGAAACGGCAGCCGAGGAAGACGAAGCCCAGCTCGGCGCGGCGCTCCTGCACCAGCGCCGGGATCGGCGTCTGGATGTCGATCTCGGTCAGCACCTCGACGTAGTCGGTGTCGGAGACGAGGTAGTTGCTGCCCGGTCCGTGCGCGCCCCAGGGCTTGTAGAGCACGGTGGTCGTCGCGACCGGATCGGGGCTCAACGCGCCCGCGGCCGTGTACCAGCCGAACCAGGTGCCGAAGTGCTCGGACTGGGACAGTCCCTGCACCTGCGCCCAGTCATCGCGATCGGCAAGCGCGTCGCGCATCGTGTCGTCGTACCAGGTGTCGACGATCAACGGAGCGGGCAGCGCCGCCAGCCAGCGGTGCAAGGGCGACGGAGTCGGCCTCGCGGCGAAGGCCTCGTCCATCGCCGCGACCAATGTCTTGCGATGCTTGAAGTTCTCGATGAACTGCGCCACCGCGGTCAGCCGGTTGCGGATCTTGCCGGGCACGGACGTCTTCGCGTTGAGAAAGGTCGCGAGCGCCTGCGGCGTGGCCGGCACGGGCACCGCGTCGCACAGGCTCAGCATGTCCGCGCCCAGATAGGGCGCGAGCTTGCCCGCGCGCAAGCCGTGGATCAGTGCATCGGGCAAGGAGTCGAAACTGGCGGCAGGCATGGGTTGTCCTTCTTCAGTAGATCGCGGCACCGGCGCCGACGTTGACGGAGCTGTCCTTCATCGTCTTGACGATGAACTTCACGTGGTCGGGCTCGAGGTGGGCATGGAACGGCAAGGCCACCGCACGGTCGGCGATGCGCTCGACCAGCGGAAACTGCCCCCGCTTGTAGCCTTGCTGGATGTAGTGGAACTGCTGGTGCATCGGCTGGCAGTACAGGACGGCCTCGATGTACTGCGAAGCCATGTCGTCGATGATCTGCTCGCAGGTGCTGACGGAGAAGCGCTTGCCCAGGTGCGCGGTGTAGATCATCCAGTGCACCTCGTCGACGTCGGTCGCCACATACGGCGGCTTGATGCCCTCGAAGCTTTGCATCTGCTCGTGGTAGTGGCCCTCGACGCGTTTGCGTTTCGCAAGAATGTCGCCGATGCGCGCGAGCTGGCCTGCACCGAGTGCTGCCGTGAGCTCACTGATCGAGGCCTGCATCGGAACACGCGAGCCGACCGAGACCGAACGCCGGTCGCGGATCGAGCGCGAGCGCAGGTAGCGCAGCTCCATCGCGAGCGTGTCGTCGTCGGTGACGACCATGCCGCCTTCGCCGCAACACAGGGCTGCGGGTTGCGAAAAGTCGAACACCGCGACGTCGCCGAAGTTTCCGACCATGCGGCCCTGGTAGCGCGAGCCGATGGCTTCGGTCGAATCTTCGATGAGCTTGATGCCGCGTTCATCGGCGAGAGCGCGGAACTCCGCCCACGCGGCCGGGTGCCCGTTGACGTTGCCGGCCAGGATGGCCCGCGTGGCCGGCGTGATCTGGGCCGCCGCGCGCACCGGGTCCAGGCAGCCCGTCCAGTAGTTGATGTCGGCGAAGACCACGCGTGCGCCGGTCAGGCTCACCGCATGAGCCACCTGATGCCAGCCGTAGGGCGAGGCGATGACCTCATCGCCCGCGCCAATGCCCAAGGCGCGCAGCGCGAGCCAGGTGCCAAGCGTCCCGCTGGCGACCGCAACGGCGTGCCGGCGCCCCAGCCACTGCGCGAAATTCCTTTCGAAGTGCTGGACCATCGCACCAGCTGACAGGTTCGGTTCGCCCAGCGCGGCCTGCACCAGTTCGACTTCGACCTCGCTGAGGTCGGGGTCGGACAACAGCAGCCAATCGTCGGGCAGGTCGAGGTCTGGCGCATCGACCGCGGCTTCTTCCAACAGTGCGCTCATGCTCTCCCCTCGCCCGTCAGAAAGAAGCCGGCTGCCTGCGCCGGGTCGTTCGTCACCTGCCAGCAGTGGCCATCGGTGGCGCCGTAGTACAGCGCACGCGTGGCACCGGCCGCAGCAGGGGTTTCGTCGCGCATGTCGAAGGCATCGACCACGATGACGTGCAGCTGCGCGTAGTACGCGCGCAGCACCTTGGCCGCCTCGCGCACGCTGCCCGCAGATTCGGCCAGGGCCAGGGCTTCGGTGACGACGTGGGCTTCCATTGCCGCGGGCCTCAGTCAGCGTCGCCCGACAGGCGCCGGGCCTCGACGGTGATCGGCAGGCTGGTGCCGTCCGCCATCTCGGGCAGCGACAAGACCCAGCCGTTCGCCAGCGTCACGTTGCCACCCCACAGATCGGGCTTGTCCTGCGAGACGATGGGCTCTTCCAGGTCCTTCTTCGGCACGTAGGCGGAGAGCACCCCGGCGGAACTTCTGCGAATCATTACTTTCATGGTCGGGGTACTCGGTGGGTGGTTGGGAATGTCGGTGCCCCTTCGGTTGGCAGGAGCAATGCGACATGGGTTGTCATTTCAGGCGGCCAGAGGTTCAGCCGGCGCGTGCGTAGCCTCAAGCAGCGGTCCGATGGCTTGAACGGCGGCGGCAATCACGCGCTCGACGTCGTCGGCACTCGTCTCGCGGCCCAGCGAGAGACGCACGCTCGCCTTGGCGCGCAAAGCTGTCTCGCCCATCGCCAACAGCACGTGAGAGGGCTGCGTGCCGCTGGCAGTACAGGCCGCGCCCGACGAGGCGACCACGCCGGCGCGTTCGAGTTTGCCCAGCACTTGCTCGGCGTCGAGCGTGCCGAAGCGAACGCAGCTGGTGTTGGGCAGCCTCTCGGCCTGGGCGCCGTAGAGATGCATGTCCGGCAGGGCCATGCACAGGCCGGCTTCGAGCCGAACCTGCAATGTGCGCATGCGTGCCACGTCCTCCGCCAGTGTTCGCGCCGTGCGCTCGGCCGCTGCAGCAAAACCAAGAATGCCCGGCATGTTCTCGGTGCCGCCGCGGCGCTGGCGCTCCTGTCGACCGTTGAACAATGCCGGCCACGCGAGGCCCTTGCGCACGATCAGCGCGCCGATGCCTTTGGGGCCATGCAGCTTGTGCGCCGAGACCGACCACAGGTCGGCTCCGCTCGTGTCGAAGCGCATCAGCGTCTTGCCCACGAGCTGGGTCGCATCGACATGCAGCAGGCTGCCTGCCGCATGCGCGAGCGCCGCCAACTCGGCCGTCGGCATGAGCACGCCGGTCTCGTTGTTCGCGCCCATCACGCTCACCAGCGCCACGTCATCGCGGATCAGCGCACGCGCCGCATGCATGTCGATCTGGCCCTGCGCGTTCACCGGAATCAAGTCCACCGCCTGACCCTGTGCCTTCAGCCGCTCGGCCAGCGCCAGCAGCCCGGGATGCTCGACCGCACTCAGCACCAGGCGGCGGCTCTGGCCCTTCAAAGGATCCTCGCGGCTGAGCGCACCCAGCACGGCCATGTGGTTGGCCTCCGTCGCGCCACTGGTGAAGACCAGCTCCGCTCCCTGGCAACCGAGAAACGCGGCGATGCGCATGCGCGCATCCGCGAGCGCGCGCCGCGCGGCCTGGCCCGGTGCATGGACGGACGAAGGATTGGCCCAGGCCGTCTGCAGGCTGTCGAGCATCTCTTCGATCGCCTCGGCGCAGGGCTCGGTCGTGGCGTTGTGATCGAGATAGACCGGCGCGCCAGTCCCGCCGGGCCGCCCCACGGGACTGGCAGCCCCCTCGGGGGGCAGCGAGCGATGCGAGCGTGGGGGCTCCATGTTCATTGCCAATACTCCCGATCGGGGTCGGTGCACAGATGCTTGAGCAGGTTGGGCAGGGAGTCGCCGTGGCGGCGCAGTTGCCAGAGTTCCTGCGCGTGGTCGCGTGAGAAGAGAAGCCAGCCGCCGCCGTTGTGCGGCACCAGCCAGGCGATGTCGATCTCGCCGCCCTGCGCATCGATGTTGCGCGAGCAGTTGGGGCTCACGACCTTCCATCCCAGGCCTTCGCGCTCGACACGCGGGCGAACGTACTTGTAGCGCGTGCGTGCCTCGAGGGCTCTTTCGATGCGGCGTGCGTCGAGCGAATGCAGCCGGCCCGGCTTGGTCAAGGCAGCTTCGTGCGTCGCACTGCGCGTGCTCATGCCGCGATCTCCGACTCGTTCGTTCTTCGCGGCAATGCGCTGAAGTCGGCGCCCTCGGCGGCAAGCTCTTCTTCGAGGCAGCCGATCACCGCCACGCCGAAATCCACCATGTAGACGGGAATGTTGGCGTCGGCATGGTGGCCGATCTGCACGATCTCGCCCGGGCCGCCGGCGACGATCAGCAACTCGTCTTCAGGCACGTCGGGGTGGCTGCCGTCGTTGTACAGGTCGACGGCAGCGATCACGGCTTGGCCCCATTCGTAGCGTGGTGGGCGTGGCTCGATCATGGTGTGTGCTCGTGGTGTGCGTGATGAACCGGCGCTAGCGAAGCCCTTGCAACAGCCCGGCCCGGTCGCCGAGTTGCGCCAGCACCTCGTCAGGCAGGTGGTCGAGCGTGCACAGCTCCTTCGCACGCATGCCGACGCGGTGCCCCGAATCGACGAACTCGACGGCATAGATGTAGAACTGCTGCAAGAAGGTTCCGATCGAGGTGATGAAGCCGATCTCGCCCTTGTTCACCAGCACCTCGCCGATGTCCTTGCCGTTGTAGGTGCCGTCGTTGCGGATCACCGTGCGGCTGATGACGCGTTCGCCCATGCTGAAGCGAGGCGGCGAGGCGACCTCGATGACGTCGTCCTCACGGTTGATGTCAGCCATGTTCGGGCTCCGGTGTGAGATGTTGTTCGGACAGGCGGGCGCGGGCGCGTTCCCGAATCTCGGCGTCGGGGTCGCGAGTCAGCCGTTCGAGCACGGGCGTCAATGCCCGGCCGGCGACTTCCCATCGCACCAGCAGGTCAGGGTCGGCAATGAAGGTGTCGAGCAGGGCCGCCGGCAGGCGAGCGGCGACGATGCGGCGCACTTCGGATTCACTGTCGCCCACCATGCGCCACAGCGAAGGCATCTGCACGCGTCGCGCCACTTCGCGGCGCACCATCAGGTCGGAGTCCGGGATGAGCGCGGGCAACAAGGCCTCGGGCATGCGGCGTGCCACGGTGGCACGCACGTGATAGTCCTCGTCGTGCCTCATCGAGGCGAGCTGATCGACGGCGAGGCACTGCGCCACGCGAATGCGCACTTCGCGATGCGGGTCTTCGCGCATGCGCATGAGTTGGCGCTGCGGCAGGCGCAGCGCCACTTGCAGGCGCACGGTCTCGTCGGGATCGTCCATCAAGGCCGGCAGCCGGAACACGTCGGCATGACGCGCCGCGATGGCGCGCACTTCGAAGTAGCCGTGCGCCAGGTGCTGGTTGGCCAGATCGGGATGGGCGCGAAAGAACCGGTCGATGCGGCGCGCATAGGCGTCCTGCATGCACATGCGGCCCGGCTCGCAACCGCCCTCGGCACGCAGCGCCGCATGCACGCAGTCGGCGCAATCGAGCTCGCCGCCTTGCCAGTGCTGTGCAGGGATGTCCATCCACTGGGCGCGCTCGGACGTCATCACGCAGCTCCCGACGGGTTGGCCGTGCCGGCCACGCGTGCCCAGGCTGCGGCGCCGAAGACGGGCAGCGCCGGGCCGTCGTCGCTGTCGACTCCGTCCGCGTCATCGTCGCGGCGCTGGCGGCGCTGGCGCACGGCTTCGAGCAGCGCGCCGCCGACTCGGTCCTCGGGGTCGAGCGCGCGCAGCTTCATGAGCGCATCGCGGGCTTCGGCGGCGTCGTCGAGCCGCAGGCTCAGGTACGCGTAGCCCTTGAGAACCCACAGGTAGAAGCGAGTCGCCGCATCGTCTGCGGCACCGGGCAAGGCCCGCTCGGGAACCTCGCGCCAGGCCAGCGGCAGGCCCAGTGCCTTCGCGCCCACCGACAGCGCCTTGCGCGCCACGTGTCGCGCCAGCCGCAGGCGGTGGCCGTAGAAGTAGTGCCGATAGAACGCAATCAGCACGGCGGGGTGGTCGGGCGCCATCGCGCAGGCGCGCATCAGCGCCGCCATCGCGCGCGGCGGGTCGGCGCGCGACTCACCTGCATCGCGCAGCGCCTGTTCGGCCTCGGCCGGCAGCCCGTGACCGAGCACCGCGTCGTCGAAGTCGAAGGCCGGACCCACGATGCCGTTCTCGCGTCGCGTCAGTGGCCGGCAGCAGCCGCGGGCTTGCGCGTGATCGAGCTGATCGAGACCGTGGCCTGCGCCGGCGGCGCGGCCGAATCGCCCGAACTCGAACAGCCGCAGGCGGCAGCGTTCGGGTTCATGAAGGTCAGGCCGCTCTTCGTGGGCGTGTCGGCAAAGTCCACCGTCACGCCATCGAGCATCAGGCGGCTCTCAGCCGGCAGGTAGACCTTCACGCCGTTGACGAGCAGCTCGCTGTCACCGGCCACCGGTGCGGGCTCGACCGTGAATTCGCTGTTGTAGCCCGAGCAGCCGCCGGCCGAGACGGTGAGGCGGAAGCCGCCGCTGGGATGTTCCGAAAACCGCACCATGCGGCGAATGAACTTCTCTGCGGCGGCGGTGATGGTGACGTTGGGTTGCAGCATGCTTGTCTCACTCGTTTGGATGTTGAACGGATGCTCTCAGGCGGACTTGATGCAGTTGTCCACCGGGCAGACGGCGACGCATTGCGGCGAATCGAACTGGCCTTCGCACTCGGTGCACTTGGCCGGGTCGATGATGAAGGTGCCGCCTTTTTCGCGGATCGCGACATTGGGGCACTCCGGCTCGCAGGCCGAGCAGCCGGTGCACATCGAGGCAATGATCTTGAGGGCCATGGTGGTCTCCTTGGGGCGTGGGCTGGAGGATGGATTGAGAAGCGTCAGGCCGCTTGTTCGGCCGCGCCGGAAAAGGCGCCTTGGCGGATCTGCGCATCGCCACGCACCTGATGGGTGATGAGGCCGCTGGCGATGCGTTCGCGGTAGCCGCCGAACCACGACAGCGCCGCCTTTTCGATGAACTCGTGCGCGTATTCGTCGACCGGTTCGATGCCGGCGGCCTTGAGTTCGTCGCGCGGGCAGGCGCCAATCTTGGAGACGAGCACGGCATGGCAGTCGTTGATGGCGCTGACGACCGACGGCAGCGTCTCTTCCTCGCCGTAACCGCCCTGGCAGTACAGGTCGACGCGACGGTGCCCGACGAACAGTGCCGCGCCCTGGCTGACTTCGAAGATCTGGAACTCGGTGGCGTGACCGAAATGCTGGTTGACCTTGCCATGGCCTTCCGTGGCCACCGCGATCAGCACCTTCATGTCGGGGTCGACGCCGTCGTCGAGCCTCGTCGCCGCGAGTGCCGCGACCTTGGCCGCGTGCTGGGCCTGGCGCTCGGCCTCGACCTTGTCCTGGTAGGTCTTGCGCTTGTCGAGGTCATAGACGACCTCCATTTCGTCGATCTTGTCGAGCGTGAACTCTTCGCTGCGGTCTTCGCCGAGCAGGCCCACCGCGTCGGCTCGGCATTGGCGGCAATGGCGCATCAGGTTGGCGCCGCCCATGCAGGCGTCCTGCACGGCCTTGAGTTCCTGCGCCGACGGGCCGCGCTGTCCGGTCAGGCCGAACACGGTGCCGTGCTCCGGCTCGCTGATCAGCGGCATGATGTTGTGCAGGAAGGCGCCGCGCTTCTTCACCTCGCGGTTGACTTCGATCAGGTGCTCGTCGTTGATGCCCGGAATCAGCACCGAGTTGATCTTGGTGAGCACGCCTCGCTCGGTCAGCATCTCCAGGCCCTTCATCTGCTGCTCGTGCAGGATGGTCGCGGCCTCGATGCCGGTCACGCGCCTGTGGTTCCAGAAGATCCACGGATAGATCTTCTCGCCCACCGCCGGGTCCACCATGTTGATGGTGATGGTGACGTGGTCGATGTTGTACTTGCAGATCTCGTCGGCCAGCTCAGGCAGGGCCAGGCCGTTGGTCGACAGGCACAGCTTGATGTCGGGCGCCTGCTCTTGCAGCATGCGGAAGGTGTCAAAGGTCTTCTTCGGGTTCGCCAGTGCGTCGCCCGGGCCGGCGATGCCCAGCACCGTCATCTGCGGAATCTCGCTGGCGACGGCGACGACCTTCTTGACGGCCTGTTCCGGCGTGAGTTTCTGGCTCACGACGCCAGGGCGCGATTCATTGCTGCAGTCGTACTTTCGATTGCAGTAGTTGCATTGGATGTTGCAGGCCGGCGCCACGGCCACATGCATGCGGGCGTAGTGGTGGTGTGCCTCCTCCGAATAGCAGGGATGGTTCTTGACCTTGTTCCAGATCTCTTCAGGCATGTCGCCGGGACCGGCCGACGTGCCGCAGCTCGCCTTGCCTTCGCCGCCCGTCGTGCCGCAGCCGCCCGACGCCGCGGTCTCGAGAATCTGGCTGACTGCCTGGCGTGACCTGCCAAGCTGGGAAGCGTCTACGTAGGCAGTGTTGGGCAGCATCGGCAGGCCTCGTGAAGTCGGTGGTGGTTGGCCTCCCATTGCGAGACGCGTGCCAGCGCAGATCCCTTTGAAATCAGGCACTTGCGAATGTGGTCGGCTGTACGGATGCCGACAAACACAACATGCGCGCGACGCGCATCGACACGCAGGGCAAGCACGGCGACGAGTGCAGCGACGCGCGAAGCGCTTGGGGCACGACCCTTGCTCGCGGGCCATGCATCAACCAGCCGTTCGCAAGGAGCATCGAATGCAAATTGGTGTGGACACCCAGCGCGCCGTGGAGACCAAGCGCTCCTTCATCGTCGACAGCGACGACATCAGCGCGATGGCGCTGCAGTTCATGCTGGCCGACGAACTCGAAGTCAACGTGGTGACAAGCAGCGCCGAGGCGATCGCACGCGCGCGAGGCATCGCGCTGGACGTGATCCTGCTCGGCACGAGCGTCATCGAGGCCGAAGGTGCGCAGGTCGTGAGCACCCTCCTCGCCGCACTGCCGGGCGTGCCCGTGATCGCCTGCGGCCCCGCGGGCGATGCGGGTGTCGCGCAGGCCCTGGCGCTCGGCGCGCGTTCGGCCATCACGCGGCCGTTCAAGGTCGAGGCAGTCCGCCAGCGCGTCAATGCGCAGATCGGACGCCGCGCCCTGTTGAGCATTCCGGTGGTTCTCGGTTCAGGGCCCGGGCGATGAACACCGGCGCAGTGTGGCCGTCAATCTGCCGCGACGCCCGCACCGCGGCTGCGCTTGAGCCGCTGATGGCCACCTTCTTGCACGACCAGATTCTTCGCCACGATGGCCTGCCCTCGGCCGTTGCTCACATCATTTCCAGCCGGCTCGACGATGGTCTGCTGGAAGCGGGCCTCCTGCGTCGCCTGGTCGAAGAAGTCTTGCAGCGCGACGCCGAGATCGTGCAATGCATCGAGGCCGACATTGAAGCCGTGTGCGAGCGCGACCCCGCCTGCAGCGGCCCGATGGACCCTTTGCTGTACTACAAGGGTCTGCATGCGCTCTCGGCCCACCGCGCGAGCCACTGGCTGTGGCTCAATGGGCGGCGGCCACTCTCACGTTGGCTGCAAAGCCGCGTGGCGCAGTGCCTTGGCGTGGACATTCACCCGGCGGCTCGCATCGGTCGCGGCATCCTGCTGGACCACGCCCACGGCGTGGTCGTGGGCGAAACCGCGGTGATCGACGACAACGTCTCGATCCTGCACAACGTCACGCTCGGAGGCACCGGCAAGGACGCCGGCGACCGGCACCCCAAGGTGCGATCCGGCGTACTGATCGGCGCCGGCGCGCTGATCCTGGGCAACATCGAGATCGGCACCGGCGCGAAGGTCGGTGCCGGCAGCGTCGTGATGCGACCGGTGCGGCCTCACGTCACGGTCGCCGGCGGCCTGGCTCGCGCGGTCGGCGTGCCCGCCACGTTGCAGCCGTCGATGGAGATGAACCACCGCGTCGAACCGGAGCCGGCGGCGCTGGCAGCTGTCGTGTCCGCCAGATGACGCGGCGCGTTCCTGCGGTGCCTCAGAGCTTGTGCACCTCGATGCAGTACTTGCGAAGGGCGTAGCCAAGCTGGCGCGGCGTCACTCGCAGCAGGCGTGCGGCCTTGGCCTGGACCCATGCGCACTGCTCCATGGCCCAGACCAGCCGCTCGCGTTCGCCTTCCGGTGGTTCGTTGCCGAATTGGCGCGGCGTACCCGTCAGGTGCTCGGTGGGTCCGATGCGCAGCACCTCGTCATCGCCGCCAGGCTCGACCGGGTGCCAGGCCTCGCCCGCATCGGCGTTCGCCGAACTCGGCGATTCGCTGGGGGCCGGCCGCACGGGGTTGCGCACCGAAATCGGCATCCTCATCGGAGCCACCGCATCCTCCTTGTCGAGATGGTGCAGGGTCTGGGTGAGGCAGCGGTTGTGCCGGCACGGAAAGGCAACGCCGCGAATGACATCGCCCTGCACCATCGTCGCCGTGCGCTCGATGCAGTTTTCAAGCTCGCGCACGTTGCCCGGCCAGTAGCAATGCTTGAGCACCTCCATCGCGTCGTCCGCAATCCTCAACTTGCGGCGGTTCTCCTTGTTGTAGCGCTCGACGAAGTGATTCACAAGCGGCGGGATGTCGGCGCGCCGCTCGCGCAATGGCGGCAGGAACACCGACACCACGTTGATGCGGTAGTAGAGGTCGGCCCGGTATTCGCCGCGCTTGACCATCTTTTCAAGATCGCGATTGGTCGCGCAGATCAGTCGAACGTCGACCTTGATCGAGCGATTGCCGCCGACGCGCTCGAACTCGCGCTCCTGCAACACACGCAGCAGCTTGGCCTGGAACGACGACGAGACGTCGCCGATCTCGTCGAGGAACAGGGTGCCGCCGTTGGCCTGCTCGAAACGGCCCTTGCGGTCGCCCACCGCACCGGTGAAGGCGCCGCGCTCATGGCCGAACAGCTCGCTCTCGAGCAGCGACTCGGTCAGCGCCGCGCAGTTGACCTTGATGAAGGGTTCGTCCTTGCGTGGCGACAGGTAGTGAATGGCGCGCGCGATCGCTTCCTTGCCCGTGCCTGATTCGCCGCGCAACAGCACCGTGGCCCGCGACGGCGCGGCCTGGTGCACCTCGGCGAAAACCTGCTGCATCTCGCTGGAAACCCCGACGACGTTCTCGATCGCATAGCGGCCGCGCGGTTCGGGCGCCAGCGCCTTCTGCAGGCGCGTGGTCTCGAGTTGCAGGCGCTGGTGTTCCCCGGTCACCGCACGCGACAGCACCACCGCTTGCGCCATCAGGCCCGCCGCCATTTTCAGGATCCGCTGGTCATCCGAGAGTCGCGCATTGCCGTGCACCGCACGCTGCGCTGCGAGCACGCCCAGCACCGAGTGTTCGGTCTTGATCGGCACGACCATGAACGACATCATCAGTCCGTCCCGGGCGCTGAACGCGCCGGTCCGGTCGATGAACTCATCGGACTGCGTCACATCCGGGACGGTCACCGGCACGCCCGATCGGAAGACGCGTCCGATGACACCCTCTCCGCTGTTCCACACCCCACGCCGGGACTGCTCTCGATCCAGGCCCACGGCGCTGTGCACGCGCAGTTGCTCGCCGTCTTCGTCGGCGATCACGATCATGGCGCGAGGCAGGCCGATGTGAGCGGTCAGGACGTTCAGCGCCTCGCGGAAACTGCGCTGCAGATCGAGCGACGCGCCGAGGATGCGACAGATCTCATAGACCGTGATCAGCTCCACGTGGGAGCGCCCCTCTTGACTGGTGCGGACCATGGATCACCTCACTCACGTTGCGCACAGCGCAAATGCACGGTGGTGCACTGCGGTGCATGTTGCACATCGACTGGTGCCCCAAGGGCGGCGGCGGCCGGTTGCGAAGGAATCACGCGCAAGAAGCCGGCCTGACCTGCATGTCAATTCGGTGCACTGCACACGCGAGCACCCGGAATTGACATGGATCAAGAAACGCGCAACGAGGCGTAGAAAGTGCTGGCGCGTGGCGGCGTCTTCAGGCAAGGAACTTCGTTCACGACGCTTTGGCAACAACACGAAGCCGTTCGGCCGAGCGCACGCGTGTTGCAGGCGCGCTGCCAAGGGCGAACACGGAGTTGGGCACGCCACGATCCATCACCCGAGACGCCGGCGTGGTCGAGTTGCCGAGCCCTGTCGGTATCCCCATGGGCTTGCTCAGCGCGCCGTTGGCGAGGCGTTCATCGACCAGGGCCTGCAGTGAGATGTCGGCGAGCCATTCATTGAGCTGGGCGTTTACGCTGACCCAGAGATCGTGTGCCAGGCTCGGCCCCACAGGGTCGGCCTCGCCCCGTGCCCGGCGCCTGCGGGCAGCGCGGGTGCCGGGCTGGCTCACTGCGCAGACGATGTCGGCCACACTGATTTCCTCGGCGCAGCGGCTGAGCGAATAGCCGCCGCCGAACCCGCGCGAGGACTGCACCAGGCCATTGCGGCGCAACTTGGCGAACAACTGGTCCAGATAGGACTTGGAGACGTTCTGGCGTTGGCCGAGCTCGGTCAAGGTCACCGGGGCAGATTGCGACTGGACGGCCAGGTCGATCATGGCGGTGACAGCGACCGCGCCCGTGCTGCTCAGGGTGCGGCGCATTCAAGTCTCTCCTGCGAAGCGCTTCGAGACCATCAGCCGAACTTGAACAGGATGCCGTGCCCGCCGCGCGGGTACTCCCACGCCACATTGGTGTGCTCGGTGCAGATCACCCGGCAGCTGCCGCATTCGAGGCATCCGTCGGTGATCAGCGTCACCGCTCCGTTGCCCTCGGCCTTGTAGCAGGCCGCCGGGCACACATAGGTGCACTGCTGGGCCTCGCACTCGTTGGCGCAGACGGCAGCATCCTTGATCTTGATGTGCGGCCGGCCATGGTCAACCTTGTAGCGGTTCTGGAACAGCTTGTCCTCGACGTTGATAGCGATGTTCATCGCGTGGCCCTCCAAAGTTTGAATGCGTCGCTGACCAGGCCGCGGATGCGCCGGGCGGACCGGAAGCTGCCCGTCATCTCGCGCTGCTTGGTCATCTTGTCCACGCCATCGACGGTGAACAAGGTCTTCGCGGCACGGTTGAGGAGCGAGGGATAGGTCGTGAAGAACTGCGGACTGGTTTCCAGCACCTCAGGCAGGTGGCGGTACTTCTTCAGGTCCTTCATCACGAAGCTGTCGTCGAGCGCTTCCTTGTAGGCCTTGAGCACCTTCGCGCTCATCGGCTTGCCGGCCGCCCGGGCGGCGATCACCGTCTCGGCGGCGAGGCGCCCGGTGGTCATCGCGAGATTCGATCCTTCGCGGTGCGCCGCGTTGACGAAACCGCCGGAGTCGCCGACGATCATCCAGCCTTCTCCGAAGATCCTGGGCACCGCGTTGAAGCCGCCTTCGGGGATGAGGTGCGCGCAATATTCCTTCATCTCGCCGCCTTCGATGAGCGGGGCGACCGAGGGATGACGCTTGAGCTTTTCCAGCAGCTCATAGGGCGAGGTCTTCTTCGGATTGGCCTTGAAGTCGCTCAACATGCAGCCCACGCCGATCGTGAGCGAATCCTTGTTGGTGTAGAGGAAGCCGGTGCCGACCATGCCCTCGGTGACGGTGCCCATCAGCTCGATCACCACACCCTCGTTCTCGTTGATGTTGAAGCGCGCCTGGATGGTCTCTTCAGGCATGAAGAGAATCTCCTTGACCGCGAGCGCGACGTTCTTCGACGAGAGCTCCCCGTGGAAGCCCGCCTTGCGCGCCAGCGTCGAGTTCACGCCGTCGGCCAGGATCACCACATCGGCGAACACGTCGCCGCCCATGCGGTCGCAGTGCACACCAGTGACCCTGTCGCCGTCCATCACCAGGTACTCGACGGTGGTCTCGCAGATCAGCAGCGCACCGGCCTCGCGCACCTTCGACGAAAACCACTTGTCGAACTGCGCACGAATGATGGTGTAGCGGTTGTACGGCGGCTTGTTGTAGTCGTCGCTGCGGTAGTGGGTGCCGATGAAGCTGTTGTCGTCGAGCATCCACATGCGCTGCTCGATGATGTGCCGCTCGAGCGGCGCATCGTCGCGGAAGTCGGGGATGATCTGCTCCAGCGCCTGCGCATAGAGGATCGCACCCTGCACGTTCTTCGAGCCCGGGTATTCACCGCGCTCGATCTGCAGCACCTTGAGGCCGGACTTGGCCAGCGTGTAGGCCGCGGCATTGCCGGAAGGGCCTGCGCCCACCACGATTGCATCGAACTTTTCAGCCATGGCGTGCTCCTGTCATGCAACCTTGCGGATGCGCTTGTCGAGATGGCTGCGGAAGGCTTCCGTCAGCGCCGGCAGAACCTGCATCGCGTTGCCGACGATGCCGTAGTGCGCGAACTCGAAGATCGGCGCGTTCGCGTCAGTGTTGATCGCGACGATCACGTCCGAACTTTCCATGCCGACGCGGTGCTGGATCGCGCCGCTGACGCCGGCGGCGATGTAGAGCTTGGGGCGCACCGTCTTGCCGGTCTGGCCGACCTGCCGATCGGCCCCGATCCAGCCTGCCTGAACCACAGGTCGCGTGCCGCCGACCTCGGCGCCGAGCACGCGCGCCAGGTCCCAGATGAGCTTGAAGTTGTCGGGCTGCTTCATGCCCTTGCCGCCGGTGACGATGACGTCGGCATAGGCCAGGTTCACCGTGTTGCGCGTGGCGTCGGGGATGAACTCGATCAGCTTGGTGACGACGTCGGTCTCGATCATGCCCAGCGGCGTGTCGATGCCGTCTCCCGTGCGACTGTCGTCGCGTCGCGGCATCTGCATCACACGCGGGCGGATCGTCGCCATCTGCGGACGGTAGGCCAGCGTCATGATCGTGCACAGCAGCGAGCCACCGAAGGTGGGGCGCGTGGCCGCGAGCGCACGGCCGTCGATGTTGAGCTCGGTGCAATCGGCCGTGAGCCCGGTGCCCAGCGTGGTGGCCACGGAGCCGGCCAGGTCACGGCCCATCGTCGTGGCGCCGAGCAGCATGATTTCGGGCTGGTACTTGTTGACGAGGTCGGTCAAGCCCTTGGTGAAGGGTTCGTTGCGGTAGCCCTTGAGCACGGGGTCGCGCATGAAGTAGCAGCGGTCGGCGCCGAAGGCATAGGCTTCTCTTGCGAAAGCGTCGAGCGGCTCGTCGAGGCCGCCCATCAACACGCCGGCCACGTCGACACCCAGCTTGTCGGCGAGCTTGCGCGCTTCGCCCATCAGCTCCCAGCTCACCGGGTTCACGTGGCCGCGGTCGTGCTCGATGAAGACCCACACGCCCTTGTAGGCCTTGAGCGCTTCGGACAACTCGGTGTTTCTGCCGGCACGCCCGGCAGGCCGGGCCGGCGCAGGTTTGGGGGCTTCGGTCATGTCGTGCTCCTTAAGCGCCAAGGCGTTCGACCAGCTCTTGTTCGAGCGAGGGGTGGGCTGTGAAGATCTTCTGCAGCAGGTTCAGCGTCACGTCCTGCACGCTGGTGTCGGCGACCACCTGAACGTCGGCTTTCGTGGCGCGCGGCGTCGGCCCGAAGACCTTGCTGACGATGGTCGGCGAGCCCTTCAGTCCGATCTTCGACACGTCTTCGATGCCCGCGTCGTCCTTGTTCCACTTGCGGATGGGGAAGCGCGCCGCGCGCAGCATGTCGTCCATCGAGGCGAAACGCATCTCGTTGGTGCCTTCGAGCATGGTGATCAGCGACGGCAAGGTCGAGTCGAGCAGTTGCACGCCGCCCTCGGCGCGGCGCTCCACCTTGATCCGTCGGGCGTCGAGATCGATGTCCCTGATGCCGCTCACGTAGGTCAGCAGGTTCAGTCCGAGCCGTTTGGCGATGCCGGGGCCGACCTGGGCGGTGTCGCCGTCGATCGTCTGCTTGCCGGTGAAGACCAGGTCCACCGCCTGCTCCTGGCCGATTTTGCGGATCGCGGCGGCGAGCGCGTACGACGTGGCCAGCGTGTCGGCGCCGGCGAACGCGCGGTCGGTGACAAGAACTGCGTCGGTGGCGCCAAAGCTGATGCACTTGCGCAGCGCGTCCTCGGCCTGTGGCGGGCCCATGCACAGCATGGTGACGCGCCCGCCGAACTTGTCCTTCAAGCGCAGGGCCTCTTCGAGCGCGAAGAGGTCATAAGGGTTGACGATGGCCGGCACCCCTTGGCGCATGATGGTGTTGGTTACCGGGTGGACGCGGATCTGCGCGGAATCCGGTACCTGCTTGATGCAGACGACGATGTGCATGTGTACTCCTGTAGAGCGCGAAGCCGCAGGCGCGGGGTTGTCACTTCAGGCGGCGCGACGCACGCCGAGGCTCGAACGCAGCGCGTCGACCGTGACGTGCTGTTTGCCGTCCGTGTCCTGGAAGACCTTGAACACCTTTTCTTTCGCCGCATTCGAGGTGGTGAAGTCGGTGTAGGCCTGCGCGAGGAACCCGCGGTAGCGCCGAAACAGCTCGATCTCGTCCGACGTGTCCAGGCCTTCGGCACGATGCAGGTATTGGTAGAAGCGCTTGAGGATGTGCAGGCGGTTCACATTCACCACCCGCTCGTCGTACTCGATGCCGAAGAAGTCGAGAAACTCGTTGGCGCTGGAGAGGGCCTTGAGTCTTTGGATCAATCCGTCCATGGCTGTCTTTCGTTGGTGGTGTGGTGGCCCACGTCATGCCGCGTGCCGTGTCAGCGGCACGACGTCGAGGTACAGGCGCTTGAGTTCGGCGTCGTCGGGTGCCCGCTTGGTGCGCATCGTGTGCTCGCGAATGCGTTCGAGCAGCACACCCACGGTCTCGTCGGCAAGCTGCAGGTTCATGCGCCCGAATGCGGCGCGCACGCCAGCCGAACCGGAGTGCTTGCCGAGCACGATGCGGTGGCTGCGACCCAGCTCGGCCGGGTCGATGCTTTCGTAGTTGCGGCGGTCCTTCAGCAAGCCGTCGACATGGATGCCCGATTCATGCCAGAACACGGCCTCGCCCACGATGCACTTGCCCACTGGTACCGGGCGACCTGCAGCGTTCGCGACGAGTTCCGACAGCGACGGCAATGCACGGCTGTCGACGCCGCACTCGACGCCGTGCAGGTGACGCAAGCCCATCACGATCTCTTCGAGCGCCGCGTTGCCGGCCCGTTCACCCAGGCCGTTGACCGTGGTGCTCGCGTGCGTGGCGCCGGCGCGGAACGCAGCCAGCGTGTTGGCCGCGGCAAGCCCCAGATCGTCGTGCGCATGGATCTCGATGTCGATGTCGGTGGCGGCGCGCAGCTCGGCGATGCGCTCGAAAGTGCTGAACGGATCGAGGATCCCGAGCGTGTCGGCATAGCGAACACGAATCGCACCGGCGACCTGCGCGGCCTGCGCGACCTGAGCCAGGAAGCCGCGATCGGCGCGCGATGCGTCTTCGAGCCCGACGCTTGGCGTGAGGCCTGCATCGCGCGCCGCGCTCACGCAGCGGTGCACCATGCCGAGCACCCAGCCGCGGTTGCGCGACAGCTTGCGTTCGATCTGCTGGTCGGAGACCGGCACGGCCAGGTGGACGATGTCGGCCGCGCAACCTGCCGCCGCGCGCAGGTCGAGTTCCGACATGCGCGCCCACACGAGGGTGCGCGCACGCAGGCCGGCTTGCGTGATGGCGCGAATCACTTCAACTTCGGCCTCTCCCATCGCCGCGGCGCCGACTTCGAGTTCGGGCACGCCTGCGCGGTCGAGCGCCTGCGCAATCGCGAGCTTTTCTTCACCGGTGAAGACCACGCCCGCCGTCTGCTCGCCATCGCGCAGGGTGGTGTCGTTGATCGTCAGTGGCCACAAGGGCCGGGGCGTTTGCATGGCGTGCTCCGAAGGTCGGCAAGCCCTTCATCGCAAGCGCTGTGCCATGGCCTCCCAAGAGCTAAGTCATTGAAAACTCAGCGCTTTCGTTTCGCCGTCGCGGGTGTGAGGATTGTTCGGTTGTCGACAGGCGCGCCCTGCGTCTAGACGCACACGGCGCGGAAGCCGGGTTCGCAGGTCGGCTTGGGATCGGCGATCACGGGTCGGCCGCCTGCCGATGTCCGCGTCCCGCGGTCGCCACCCGCGGCATGCTCGACGCGATAAGCGTCGGTGCTGATGGCGCGCTGATCCGCGCGCGCCGGCTTCAGCGAATCGAGGGCGGCGGAGGGCTGCACAAAGCGATAGAAGCGCTCGTTGAGGTAGCGTGCCACTTCGGCGACGTCGTCCTCGCTCCACTCGAGCCGGGCGGTGGCTTGCCAGGCCCGCACCTGGGCCTTGAGGCTGTACCAGTCGGTGGCCTGCTTCTTGTCGCGCCAGTGCATCTGCGTCGTATGGCAGGCGATGCAATGAGTCGAGTACAGCAGTTCGCCGCGTGACTGGGCCTGCGCCGACGGGGCCAGCGCCAGGGCGCCGACCAGGATGCTGCCGGCCAGCAGCACGGTGCTCGAGCGTGGGGTCATCATCAACCTCGCAAGTTGTGTGGCAGTTGGGAATTCAGTCGCGCAGCCTGGCCCACAGCGACGGCTCCACCGAGGCCGCGGCGAGCAGCCCGCCCATGAACGCACCTTCGACGCCGGGGCTCGTCATGTCCTGGCCGGCCAGCAGCAGCCCGGGGCAGCGGCGTGCGCCCGCATCGGGCCAGGGATGCCGCGGCGGCGAGACCGCCGATGCCCGATCCGATGACGATGGCATCCCACATGCTGCGAGCTCCTTGCACCCGAGGAACGGGGCGAACCCCATCAATCTAGGCATTGCCCGGCGCGCGGCCTTGTTCTGCATCAAGCCAGCGTATGCGGACCGGCGCGACACTGCGGGCCCGAAGCAGCCGCAAGGAGAGCGTGATGCGCAACGTCCTGGTTCCCATCGACGGCTCCGACAATTCGCTGCGTGCAGTGCAGGCAGCCTGCGACCAGAGCGCCCCGCGGCAGCCGCTGACCCTGCATCTGCTGAACGTGCAGCCCCTGAACCACTCGAGCGTCGTCAGGAAATACCTCAGCCAGGACCTGATCGACAAATTCCAGCAGGAAGAAGGCGAGACCGCCTTGCGATCTGCCCGCGCGCGGCTGGACGACGCGCACATTCCCTTCACCTCGCGTGTCGAAGTCGGCGACGTGGCAGAGACGATCGCCCGCTGCGTGCGCGAGTTGCATTGCGACCAGGTCATCATGGGCACGCGGGGCCTCGGCGCCGGCGGCGTCGCGGCCCTGTCGGGCTTGCTGCTGGGCTCGATCGCGACGAAGGTGCTGCACCTCGTCGATGTCCCTGTGACGTTGGTGAAGTGATCCGCGGCAATACGCGCGTCTCGCCGACCGCTCACCAGTGGCGCACGCGCCCGTGTCGTACTGCACGAAGAAGCGGTAGCAGATGCAGACCTTGAGCGGAGTGGATGGCGCCTTCCTCCACCTGGAGACGGCGCAGACGCCGATGCACGTGGGGTCGCTGCACCTGTTCGACCTGCCGCCCGGTCACGCGGGCCGTTTCCTTGCCGACGTCAGGCGGCAGATGCGGCGACGCCTGCGCCTCGCCCCGGTCCTCACGCGCAAGCTCGCGCCGATGCCGCTGCAGTTCGCCAACCCGGCGTGGGTCGAGGACGAGCGGCTCGATCTTGACTACCATGTGCAGCACGTCACCCTGCCCGGCCCCGGCACGCAGGCGCAGCTCGAAGACTGCGTCGGCCGCCTGCACTCGGAGCTGCTGGACCGCAGCCGCCCTCTGTGGCGCATGGCGGTGATCGACGGCTTGCAATCAGGCCAGGCGGCCTATTACTTCCAGATCCACCATGCGGTGCTCGACGGGCAGGCCGGCGTGCTGCTGGCGCAGGTGCTGTTCGACCTCACCCCGAAGCCACGGGCCATCCCGCGCGGCGCCCGGCCTCATGCCGAGCACCCCGGCATGGCCGAACTCGCCGCCGCCGCGCTGAAACACGACCTTGGCCAGTACATCAAGCTCGTGCGCCACCTGCCCGACGCGCTGAAGACGCTGGTCGGCCTGCTCGGCGGCGCGCCCGACGAGCCGACAGGACGGCTCGGGCAGAACTTCTCGTTCGGCCCGAAGACGCCGCTGAACGTGCCGATCACCGGCGAGCGCGGCTTCGCCGCGGTGACACTTGCGCTCGACACGCTCAAGCAATTGGCTGCAGCGCACGAGGCCAAGCTCAACGACATCGTGCTGGCGCTGTGCGGCGGGGCACTGCGCCGCTACCTGGCCGAGCATGGCGGCATCCCGAAGAAGCCGCTGATCGCGGCGATGCCGATCTCGCTGCGCGAAGCCGGCAACACCGTGTTCACGACCCAGGCCACGCTGAGCCTTGTCAACCTGAACACCCAGATCGCCGACCCGGTGAAGCGTCTGCGCGCGATCCGCGACGCCGCCGGCGCCGTCAAGGCGCTGGCACGGCGCACCCGCGGCGTGATCCCGACCGACTTCCCGTCGATCGGCGTGCCGTGGGTGCTGCACGGCCTGGCCGCGCTGTACGGGCGCTCGGGGCTGGCCGGCGCGATGGCCCCGCTCGCCAACGTCGTGATTTCCAATATCCCCGGGCCGCAGCTGCCGCTGTATGCGGCCGGCGCGCGCATGACCGACTACTGGCCGCTGTCGATCGTCGAGCACGGCGTCGCGCTCAACATCACCGTGATGAGCTACGCCGACACGATGGGCTTCGGCTTCACCACGGCGCGCAGCGCAGTGCCGGACGCGCGCGAGTTGTCGGCGGCGCTGCTCGCGGCGCTGGACGAAATGGCGGCCTGCAGCCCCCGACCACGAAGCCCGCGCCGGGCACGATCCTAGGTTATGGACACAGGCTCAACAATCCACGGCCCTCTTGTTCACATGTGCCGGCCTTGATGCACGTCAGCCCGCCGCTGCAGCGAATGTGGTCCAAATGACAAGATCGCTGGGGACCCGCCCCGCATCTCTTGAGGAGTACCAAGATGGACCACGCATGGCTGAAGCACTATCCGAAGGGCATTCCTGCCGAGGTCGACGTGCATGCGTTCGCCTCGCTCAAGGAGGTGCTGCAGCGCAGCTGCGAGCGCTTCCGTGATTTGCCTGCATTCACCAACATGGGCGAGTCGTTGACCTATGCGGAACTCGATCGGGCGAGCCGCGCTTTCGCCGCCTACCTGCAGAAGTCGCTGCAGCTGAAGCGCGGCGACAGGGTCGCGATCATGATGCCCAATCTGCTGCAGTACCCGGTGGCACTTTTCGGCGTTCTGCGCGCCGGACTGGTGGTGGTCAACGTCAATCCTCAGTACACGACGCCCGAGCTCGAGCACCAGCTCAAGGACTCCGGCGCCGCGGCCATCGTCGTGCTGGAGAACTTCGCCCACACGCTGCAGGAAGTGCTGGACGGCAATCCGGCGCTGAAGCCGGCCGTCATCACGACCGAGGTTGGCGACATGTTCCCTGCCGTCAAGGAACTGCTGACCAACGTGGCCGTCAAGTACCTGAAGCACATGGTGCCGCCATGGAAGATCGCGGGCGCGACCGAATTCAACGCGGCCTTGCGCGCCGGGCGGGCGCAGGAGCTCGACGACGTGGCGCTGGGCCACGACGACAAGGCGTTCCTGCAGTACACCGGCGGCACGACCGGGGTGGCCAAGGGCGCCGTGCTGACCCACGGCAACTTGGTCGCGAATCTCCAGCAGGTGGGTGCATGGATCGCGCACGACCTGATCGACGGCAAGGAGATCCTCGTCTGTCCGTTGCCGCTGTATCACGTCTACGCGCTGACATCGAGCCTCGTGTTCATGAACAAGGGCGCGCACACGGTGCTGGTCACGAACCCGCGCGACATGCACGCCTTCATCCACGACCTGAAGAAGTACCCCTTCACGGCCATCATCGGCGTCAACACGCTCTACCGTGCGCTCCTCGATGCGCCCGAATTCGCCGATGTGGACAGGCGCAGCCTGAAGATGGCCAGTGCCGGCGGCATGGCGGTGCAGCGCGTCGTCGCCGAACGCTGGAAGAAAGCGACCGGCGTGCCCCTCGTCGAAGGCTACGGCTTGACCGAAACCTCGCCGGTCGTGATCTCGAACCGGCTCGACATCGATGACTGGACCGGCATGCTCGGTATGCCGATACCGTCGACCCTGGCCACCATTCTCGACGACAGCGACCGCGAAATGCCGGTCGGCGAAGTCGGCGAGATCTGCGTGCGCGGCCCGCAGGTCATGCCGGGCTACTGGAACCGGCCCGACGAGACCACCAAGGTGTTCACCCAGGCCGGCTGGCTGCGCACCGGCGACATGGGTTTCATGGACGAGCGCGGCTACTTCAAGATCACCGACCGCAAGAAGGACATGATCGTCGTGTCCGGCTTCAAGGTCTTCCCGAATCAGATCGAGGACGTCGTCGCCCTGCATCCGGGCGTGGCCGAGGTCGCGGCCGTCGGGGTGGCCGACGAAAGGTCCGGCGAGGTCGTCAAGATCGTCGTGGTCAGGAAGGATCCGGCGCTGACCGAGCAGGACTTGCTGGCGCACTGCCGGCAGCACCTGACGGACTACAAGCTGCCCAAGGTGGTGGAGTTCCGCACCGAGCCGCTGCCGAAAAGCAACATCGGCAAGATACTGCGCCGACAGTTGCGCGACGCGGCACCCGCTGCATGACGGCCCGAGGCGCTCTCGACTCGCGCTTCGCCGCGCGAAAGAACGGGTACGTCGCATTGATCGAAGGTCTTCAGCGCAAGCGCATCGATGGTGTACCCCGCGCGAACGGTCGTGGACTGCCTCAAGTTCCGCAACAAGATCGGCCTTGACGTGCAGCCAACAGAAGCGTCGAAGGCTGGTGGAGAACCTCATAATCAAGACCTGACCCCCGCTTGTTCGAGATGCCAAGTTTTCATCATGGATAAATTCTTGCTGCAGCAGCAGGTGCTGGAACGGCTCGCCGAAGACCTGCTGCAAGCCGAACAGGCCATGCGGGAGGCCCATGAAACGGCGACTCACGAGGAAAACATCGCCGAAAACAAGTACGACACATTGGGACTCGAAGCCGCCTACCTGGCCACCGGCCAAGCTCGTCGCGCCGAAGCCATCCGCCAAGCGATGGCCAATTGGCGCCAATTCCGCCCGCGCCCCTACGACGCCAGCAAAGGTATACAGCTCGGCGCGCTGGTCTGCCTGGTCGATTCCGACGACAAACAGCATCAGCTCTTTCTCGGTCCGGATGGAGGCAGCATGAAGTTGGTCAGCGGCGCTCAGATCGTTCAGGTCATCAGCAGCGAAGCCCCTTTGGGCAGGGCCATGCTGGGCAAATGCGAGGGTGACGAGGTGTCGATACAGGTCGCTCCAATCCGACAGCAGTTTGAGGTGCTTCGGGTTCATTAAGCCGCTGGCAAGTTCACGACGAACTGATCAGAAATTACTCGCCCCGACCCATCTAGGACGCTCTGCACAATCCTGGCGAGCTATGCGGAGTTCCTTCGCGCTCTCGGCCTCGCGCACATCGATTCACTTCGGTGGCAATTACCGCGACGCATGTCAGTGTCGGCACACGACCGACCACTTGACGAGGTCACCGCTGCAGAGCGATCGTTTACGATGGCCGGCGCGGAAGGAGCCTGGTCAGTCGGGCCGCTCCGAAGCCGCCAGACGACAAGACCCGGATCCTTCACGATCCGCATCTACGAAGCAGCCCTCCATGGCCTCCGGCGGACGACCGTGGCATGCGCAAGCTGCCCGGGGTCAAGCTGCTTTGACTCGGTCACGGCGCGGCCTGCCGCTCTTGCTTCATATCCGTACTCCAAAAGGTCACAGGCTGACAAACCCCGCTCTCGTGGCGTCCATTCTTCGGGGACCAGTTCACGATCTCAGCCGGCCTTGTGCCCAGGACCGCGGGTTCTGCAGGGCCCACACCGCCGCCTCGAGGCGGCTCTTCAGACTCAGCTTGCGCAGCAGGTTCTTGATGTGCACCTTGACGGTGGCATCGGAAATCCCCAGCAGCCGGGCGATCTCCTTGTTGCTGCGGCCGTCTGCCAGCAGCATCAGCGTTTCTCGCTCGCGCTCCGTCAGCTCACCGACGACTGCGGAAGCGGCCGGCGGAGCATTCAGCGCCTTCGCGAGCAGGCCCGCGACGCTTTGCTCGAGCACCACGGCGCCGCCCATCGACTGCTTGATGCGCAGGCAGAGTTCCTCCGGCTCCAGGTCTTTCAGCAGATAGCCGGCTGCCCCGGCTCGCATCGCCTCCAGCACGTCACGCTCATCATCCGAAACGGTGAGCATGACGCAGCGCCCCTGCACGCCTGCCGCCCTGAGGGCGCGCAGCACGGCAATGCCGTTCATCGGCTTCATGTTGAGATCGATGAGTATGAGATCGGGCTGCAACGTCATCGCCATGGCCACGCCGCTGGGGCCGTCGCTGGCCTCGCCGACGAGCTCCAGCGCGTCGTCGGCGTGCACCAGTTGCGCTACCCCTTTGCGGAACAGCGGGTGGTCATCGATCAACAGGATCCGGCTCACGTCGGAGCCCCGGCATCGGATGCGTGCATCGGCAGCCGCTGCGGCGCGAACGAAAGGCGCACGCAGGTTCCGCCGGCGGGTCTGGCAGCGATGACGATCTGTCCGTTGAGCGTGCGAGCGCGTTCGCGCATGATGCTCAGGCCGTAGTGATGGGCCGTGTCACTCGGTGCCGACCCCGGGCCGCCGCCGTCGTCCTCGACGGTCACGACAAGTTCGTGGCCCGGCCCGTAGACGGCGGCCACCCACACGCGCTCGGCGCGCGCATGGCGAACCGCGTTCGACAGCGCCTCTCGAATCACCTGCAGCACGTGGAACTCCTCGTTCACCTGCAGCTGGCATGGCCCCAAGCGCTCGTCGAAGCTGAGCTCCAGCGCGCTGCGCTGGCTGAATTCGTCGATCGCCTCGTGAACCGCCGCCACCAGTCCACCCGCGCCCATGCGCACGCGGAATGCGGCGATCAGCTCGCGCACTTCGCGGTAGGCGGTCGACAGGCCCGAGCGCAGCTCGGCGGCCGCCTGGGTGACGTCGAGCGGCTGCGCTTGCAGCGCGAGGCCGCTCTGCAGGCGCGCCACCTGTATCTTCATGAAGGCCAGCGACTGCGCGAGCGAATCGTGCAGTTCGGCAGCGATCGCGCCACGCTCCTCCATCAGGGCGACGCGCCGCTCTTCCTGGCTGCGGCTCACGCTGGCCACCGCCAGCGCCACCAGGCCGGCAAAACCTTCCGCCAGGCGGAGGCTGTGGTCCTCGACCAGCGCGCCGGCCGGAAACTCCGCCACGAGCGTCCCCACCACCACGTCACTGCGCAGCACCGGCACCAGCAACGACGGGCAAGGGCAGTCCTCCCTCGGCGGCACCATGCGCGCCCCGATCTCGGGTGCGCCGCGCTCGAGCGGGAGCTTGTCCAGCAGCGCTGGCGACCCGTGTGTGCTCACCACCGCCGAGGCACCCAGAGCGCGCCGGGCCGTGCTGTCGAGGCAGAGGGCTACCGTGCGGGCGTCGATGGCGGTCTCCAGCAGCGCCAGACCGTTGCGCAGGCTGAATTCCGAGACGTCTCTTTCCGAATACATCCGCGTGGCCTCGTACAGGGTCCGGAAGGCCCGGGTGTCGTGGCGGACGCGCTCGGCCATCAATTGCTGCTCCCAGCGCCGCTCGGCCACGGCGCCGGCCTGCCGCGCCGTCAGGTCCTCCACCGCGTGAACCAGTTGCTCTATCTCGTCGCGCCCCCGGCCTGGCCCCAAGGCGCCCGTCATGGCGACACCTCTGTGCGAGCGCCGCACCAGCGCGCGATGCGCACGCGAGAGCACGAGCCAGGCGCCGCCTGCGACGAGGACAAAACACAAACCCTGCATCAGCAGGATCAGCCCCACGCGCTCGGTCAGGAGATGGTCCACCGAGCGCACCGCCTGGCACGTCTCGGCGTCCGCGCGGGCCGCTCCGGCGCAGGCGCCGACCAGCGTCGCGAACCCCGCATCGAGCTGGCGATGCACCTCGACGCTCCCGGCCAGGCCAAGCGCGGCCGACAATACGCAGCCCGCCAATGCCGCGGCGAGGCTGGAATACAGCGGGTAGCGAGCCTGGCGCTCGAACAAGGAAAAGGTCCCGGACATGCCTGTGTTCACTTTCTCGGTCTGGCTGCTGACGATGCTATTTTGTGCCGTCGTGGGCTCGTGGTACGGGGGCTGGGCGGCGGTAGGCCTTCCGCTGGCGGCCGGTGTGCTCTGTCTCGCCGCGATCGGGATCGCGTCGATGCCTTGGCCGCGGCGCGCCGGCCCTGACATCCGCATCGACGGGCAGCAGACCTGGATAAACGCACTGTGCGAGGGCTTGGCCGCACCGTCGCTGACGCTCGACAGCGGCGTGGTGGAGGTGGCGAACCAAGCCTTTCTCGCGCTGTTGGACTACCGGGGCCGCGGCGACCAGGTGCTCGGCATGCCCTTCACCCAACTGCTGCATCCGATCGACCACGCAGCCTTCGCCCGCATGCTGGCCGCCTGCGGCGACAACGCGGCCGCCGCCGGCGTGCTGCGGCTGGTGCGCGCCGACGGCCGCCTGCTGAAGTCGCAGGCGAGCATCTCGCCGCTGCAGGGCGCGCCGGGCCGGCTGCTGGTTCAGCTGGACCCGGGCGTCTCCAGCAGCGACAGCCCGGCCAGGACGGAGGAACTGGCACGCGTGCTGGACCAGCTCGAACCGGCGCTGTTCCAGACCGACCGCGAAGGTCGCATCGGCTACGTGAACCGCGCCTGGGAGCGGCTCAGCGGCCGAAGCGCAGCGCAAAGCCGTGGGCTGCAACTGGTCTCGGTGGTGCACCCGGAAGACCGGCCCAGTATCGAAACGCCGCTGCAGGCGATGGGCCGCCGGGAGACCGACGAACTCAGCGTCGAATTCCGCATGGTGGCGGCCAACGGCAGCTTCGTCTGGGTGGCGCTGCGCGCGCGCGCCAACACCCTGGCTGAGGGCGATTTCGTCGGCATCGGCGGCACCGTCACCGAGATCACACGCCGCAAGCAACTCGAAGCCACGCTCGGCTCGACCCGCCGCCACCTCAACACCCTGCTCGCCAACGTACCCGGAATGGTCTACCGCGGCCGCAACGACCCGGACTGGACGATGGACTTCGTCAGCGACGGCTGCCTGGACCTAACCGGCTACGAGCCCTACGAACTGGTCGAGAAGGGCCGGGTGACTTTCGGCAGCCTCATCCACCCCCAGGACCGGGAGTTCGTCTGGACCCAGGTGCAACGTCAGCTGGCGCAGCACAAGCCCTACCACATCTCCTACCGCATCACCGATGCACAAGGCCAGCTGCGCTGGGTCTGGGAACAAGGCCGCGGCGTGTTCTCGGCGCACGGCGAGCTGCTGGCGATCGAGGGCTTCATCACCGACGTCAGCGCGCGCCAGGGCGCCGAGGAACAGGCGCGGCGGCGCATGTGGTTCGAGGCCCGCACCGGCATGCTCAGCCGCGCGCTGTTCGACAGCCTGCTCGCCTATGTCTGGCAGCATGCGCAACTCGTCGGCTATCCGTATGCGTTGTTCGTGATCGACCTGATCGGCATGCCGGCGCTGCTCGAGACCTTCGGCGCAGAAAAGGGCGAGCGTGCGCTCGACCGCATTGCGCAGCGCTTCAGCGCCGCCAACAGCCCCGGCGCGGCGGTGAGCTATCTGGGCGCGCACCAATTCGCCGTTCTGCTGAGCGACTTTCGGGCGGGGGGTGTCGTGCACGCGCTGGCCGAGACGCGCGAAGTGATTCCTGCCGCGTCGGCGATCGCGAGCCGGCTGGCCCAGGCCTTGTCCACGCCCTTCCGCCTCGGCGATGAGCAGCACGCGATCGACGTGGTCATCGGCATCGCCCTTGGCCACACCCGCTACGTCGGCGGCGAGGCGATGCTGCAAGCCGCCCGCGACGCCGCGGCCCAGGCCGCCGCGCTGGGGCCGGGCCATTGCGAATTCGCCGACCAGTGAGAGCCTGAGCGGTGCCCTAGGCCCTCGCGGGCCGCGGCGGCAAGCGTCCTACCACCAAAGGCTTAAGCACTCCTGGGAATTGGCCGGCGACGCACCACCCGCCAACATCGAGGCCTTGTCATCGGGGCCCGCATCAACAACAGCTCGCGAACCGGCTGGTGTTTGCTGCGGCGGTCCGGCCCCGAGCCCCTGCATCGATATCGAGATTCGCCCGCTTCGTACGGGTGCGAGCAAAGGCGCGCCCGGAAATTGCATTCCTCTCCAGCCTCAAGAAGGACACCTGATCTATGCGTACTGCCCTGACCCCACGCGTCGCTGCGTTGACCGCCCTGGTCTTGTCGAGCGGAGCGTTGCACGCGCAGTCGTCCGTCACCATTGACGGTTGGCTTGACGCCGGCATCATGAAAAAGTCCGGCGGCCCCACCGCGCTCGGAACGCCGGGCCGCAACTACATCGCCTTCTCCGGCAGCGAGGATCTCGGCAGCGGCATGGCAGCGACATTCCGCCTGAGCCACCGCTTCGAGCTCGACACCGGCCAGGTGGAGAACAGCGATGCGGCGCGGCCGTTCTGGAAGGGCGAAGCGACGGTCGGACTCAAAGGCGGATTCGGCTCCGTGCGATTGGGGCGGGCGCTGACGCCGTTGTGGGACCTCGCCTGGAAATTCGACCCCTGGTACAACTTCGAACGAATCGCTTCGCCGCAGTGGTGGCACTTTGCTCCCGATTTTCTGACGGACCCGCAGACGCGCGAGTATTCGCGGCTCAATAACGGAATTTTCTACGATTCGCCGGCCATGGGCGGCTTCAGCGCCCACGTCTCCTTCAGTCCGGAAAAGAATGCGCTCACCGACCGTACGCGAAGCATCGGTGGCTCGCTGAATTACGACGGCGGCAATCTGTCGCTGATGCTGGGGGTCGAGCGCAACAGCCAAAAGGACAAAGCCCTGTTTCTTGGTGCGTCCTATGCGTTCGGAGCTTTGCAATTGATGGGCGGCTACAACCATGTGAAGCTCGACCCCGAAAGCGCGATCTTCGGCCTCGACTGGACCAACTGGGCCGGAGCCAGCGACCCGAAGACCAAGCGCACGTCGCTGCAGTTGGCCGCCACCTACGCCCAGGGTCCTCACACCTACCGCGCCGGCGTCAGCCGCGACTTCCAAGGCTCGACCAACGCGTTCAACTTCATCGGCAGCACCTTCGACAATGCCGGTACAGGCTTTTCCGGCGCGAGCAGCATGTTCAGCCTCGGCTATTCCTATTCCATTTCGAAGCGCACCACGCTCTACGCCAACGTGTCCGACACCCGCTGGAAAGAGACCGATGACAACGGTCGTCGCTCGGCGGCTGGCTACGACCTGGGCATGAGCCATTCGTTCTGAACGGCAAGGAAAGGAATCGCCCATGAACGTTTCCGACAAGGTCCGCGCCAAGCCCGGCGCGGACCCGCGCCACGACCCGGCGCGTGTGATCCGCGCGCCGCGCGGCACGCAGTTGAGCTGCAAGAGCTGGCTGACCGAAGCGCCCTTGCGCATGCTGCAGAACAACCTCGACCCCGACGTGGCGGAAGACCCGCAGAGCCTGGTCGTCTATGGCGGCATCGGCCGCGCCGCACGCAACTGGGAATGTTTCGATCAGATCCTGGCCTCGCTGAAGGAACTGAACGACGACGAAACGCTGCTGGTGCAGTCGGGCAAGCCGGTCGGCGTGTTCAAGACACACGCGAACGCGCCGCGCGTGCTGATCGCCAATTCCAACCTGGTGCCCAAGTGGGCCACCTGGGCGCATTTCAACGAGCTGGACCGCCAGGGCCTGTTCATGTACGGCCAGATGACGGCTGGCAGCTGGATCTACATCGGCAGCCAGGGCATCGTCCAGGGCACCTTCGAGACCTTCGTCGAAGCCGGCCGCCAGCACTACGGCGGCGACCTGGCAGGCAAATGGATTCTCACCGCCGGTCTCGGCGGCATGGGCGGTGCGCAACCGCTGGCCGCCACGCTGGCTGGCGCGGTGTCGCTGAACATCGAGTGCCAGCAGTCGAGCATCGACTTCCGCCTGCGCACACGCTACGTCGACAAACAGGCCAGGGACATCGACCACGCCATCGCGCTGATCAAGCAGCACACCGCGGCCCACGAAGCGGTGTCCATTGCATTGCTGGGCAACGCGGCCGAAGTGCTGCCGGCGCTGGTCAGGCGCGCCCAGGCCGGCGACATCAAGCCGCATCTGGTGACCGACCAGACCTCGGCCCACGACCTGATCAACGGCTACCTGCCCGTGGGCTGGAGCGTGGCGCAGTGGAAGGCGGCGCAGCGCGACCCCGAGCAGCACGCCAGGCTGACCGACGACGCGGCCAAGAGCTGCGCCGTGCACGTGCAGGCGATGCTCGACTTCCAGGCCATGGGCGTCCCCACGGTGGACTACGGCAACAACATCCGCCAGGTGGCCTTCGACATGGGCGTGAAGAACGCCTTCGACTTTCCCGGCTTCGTGCCGGCCTACATCCGGCCGCTGTTCTGCGAAGGCAAGGGCCCGTTCCGCTGGGTCGCGCTCTCGGGCAACCCGGAGGACATCTACAAGACCGACGCGAAGATCAAGGAGCTGTTCCCGCAGAACAAGCACACCCACCGCTGGCTCGACATGGCGCGCGAACGCATCGCCTTCCAGGGCCTGCCGGCGCGCATCTGCTGGCTCGGCCTGGGCGAGCGCCACCGCGCCGGCCTGGCGTTCAATCAGATGGTCAGGAGCGGCGAGCTCGAGGGGCCGATCGTGATCGGCCGTGACCATCTCGACACCGGCTCGGTCGCGAGCCCGAACCGCGAAACCGAGAGCATGAAGGACGGCACCGACGCCGTCTCCGACTGGCCGCTGCTCAACGCGCTGCTCAACACCTCCGGCGGCGCCACCTGGGTCAGCCTGCACCACGGCGGCGGGGTGGGCATGGGCTACTCGCAGCACTCGGGCATGGTGATCGTGGCCGACGGCAGCGACGCGGCCGCCGAGCGCCTGGCGCGCGTACTGGTCAACGACTGCGGCTCGGGCGTGATGCGCCACGCTGATGCCGGCTACGAGATCGCGATTGCCACGGCGAAAAAACAGGGCCTGAAGCTGCCCATGATCAAGGCCTGAACAAGCTTCCTCCACTCCATTCACGCGGGACACCCGACCATGACACTCCGAACCTGTTTCTCTGCCAGCCTTCTCGCCCTGGGTCTGCTGGCCGGCGCCACGCCCGGTCAGGCCAAGGACTGGAAGTCCGTGACCATCGCCACCGAAGGCGCCTACGAACCCTGGAACCTCACGCTGCCCGGCGGCAAGCTCGGCGGCTTCGAGGTCGACATGATGGAAGACCTGTGCCAGCGCATGAAGATCACCTGCAAGCTGGTGGTGCAGAACTGGGACGGCATGATCGCCGGGCTCAAGGCGGGCAAGTACGACGTGATGATGGACTCCATCGTCATCACCGAAGAGCGCAAGAAGGAGGTCGCCTTCTCGGCCGCCTACGCATCCACCTCGGCCAGCTTCATCGCCGGCAGCGGCAAGCTGCTGCCCGAAGCCACCGGCGCCGCGGCATCCATCAAGCTGGGCACAGACCCCAAGGCCATCCGCGCCGCCGTCGAGCCCCTGCGCGCCGCCCTCAAGGGCAAGGCCATCGGCATCGCCTCCGGCACGGTCTACACCAAGTTCATCGACGAGCATTTCAAGGACATCGCCACGGTGCGCGAGTACAGCTCGTCGCCGGACGCCATCCTCGACCTGAAGGCCGGCCGCATCGATGCCGCTTTCGACGACGTGACCCTGATCAACTCCGTTCTGACCAAACCCGAGAACAAGGCTCTGGCCTACACCGGGCCCAAGATTGGCGGGGCGGTCTTCGGTGAAGGCGAGGCCCTCGGCTTCCGCAAAGCCGACGCCGACCTGAAGGCCCTGTTCGACGTCGCCATCAAGGCAGCGTTGGCCGACGGCACCCTGAAGAAGCTCTCGATGAAGTGGTTCAAGACGGACCTGACCCCCGCCACGCCCTGACACCACCGCAGGCCAGCAACCGGGAGACCGCCATGGACCTGTTCGAGATTCTGGGCTTCGGCGAGCAGGGTTGGGGTTCGGCCCTGTTGCTGGCCACCCTGCTGACCGTGGCCCTCACGCTGTGCGGGCTGCTCGTCGGGTCGGTGTGCGGCGCCTTGGTGGCGGCAGCCAAGCTGTCGCCTCGGCGCAGTTTGCGGGTGATCGGCGAGTTCTATTCGACGCTGTTCCGCGGCGTTCCCGAGTTGCTGGTGATCTACCTCTTCTACTTCGGCGGCTCGACCTTGATCACGGCCATCGGCCAGTGGTTCGGCGCCGAGGGCTTCATCGCCACGCCGCCATTCCTCGTCGGGGCGCTGGCGGTGGGCATGATCTCCGGCTCGTACCAGGCCGAGGTGTACCGGGGCGCCTACCTGGCCGTATCGCGCGGCGAGCTGGAAGCGGCGCGCTCCATCGGCATGCCCACGCTGATGCTGGCGCGGCGCATCCTGATGCCGCAGATCCTGCGCCTTTCCTTGCCGGGTCTGGGCAATGTCTGGCAGATGAGCCTGAAGGACTCGGCGCTGATCTCCGTCACCGGCCTGGCCGAGCTGATGCGCACGACCCAGGTCGCCGCGGGCTCGACACGCCAGTACTTCGTGTTCTACGTCGTCGGCGGCCTGCTCTACCTGGCGCTCACCGTCCTGTCCAACCAGGCATTCGGCCGCGCGGAGGGGCGCATGGGCCGCTCGCAACGGCGCAACTTCGCCAACCCTTGAGGGAGTTCCGATGATCGACGTCGACTTCTTCCTCGAGACCCTGGGCAAGCTGCTGGCCGCGGTGCCGACCACGTTGGGCCTGTTCTTCCTGTCGCTGCTGTGCGGCGGTGTGCTGTCGCTGCTGATCGTCGCGATGCGGGTCAGCCCGTACCCGGCGCTGTCCTGGTTCGCACGCGGCTATGTGCTGGTGTTTCGCGGCTCGCCGCTGCTGATCCAGTTGTTCCTCATCTACTACGGGCTGGGTCAGTTCGAGTTCGTGCGCGAAAGCCCTCTGTGGTGGGTGCTGCGCTCACCTTATGCCTGCGCAGTGTTGGCCCTGGCCCTGTGCACGGCGGGCTATACCGCCGAGATCCTGCGCGGCGGCCTGATCGCCGTACCCCATGGCCAGATCGAGGCCGGCCTGGCCGTGGGGATGTCGCGCTTGACACTGGTGCGGCGGGTCATCGCACCCATCGCGTTGCGGCAATGTCTGCCCGCGTACTCGACCGAGGCGGTACTGCTGGTCAAGTCCACCGCACTCGCCAGCCTGGTCACCGTCTGGGACGTGACCGGTGTGGCGCAGCAAATCATCCAGCGCACCTACCGCACGATGGAAGTCTTCATCTGTGCCGCCGCGATCTACCTCGTGCTGAACTTCCTGCTGGTGCGCGCCGTGGCCCTGCTGGAGCACCGGCTGTCGCCGCATCTGCGCGCCCGCCCCAGCCCCGTGCCCACGCAAACACGGACCGTCTGAACGCGACACGCGAACGCCATGATTTCCACCCCACCGCCCATCACCCTGACGACGACCGGCATCCACAAATCCTTTGGCAGCCACCATGTGCTGAAAGGCATTTCGCTGGACGCCCGCAAGGGCGACGTCATTTCCATCCTCGGCGCCAGCGGGTCCGGCAAGAGCACCTACTTGCGCTGCATCAACATGCTGGAAACGCCCGATCAGGGAAGCATCAGCCTCGACGGCGAGAGCATCCAGATGCGTCAACGCAAAGATGGTCGCATGGAGCCCGCCAACCGCGCCCAGGTCGAACGCATGCGCTCGCAACTGGCGATGGTGTTCCAGAGCTTCAACCTCTGGTCGCACATGACCGTGTTGCAGAACCTTATCGAAGGCCCGATGCGAGTGCAAAAGCGCCTCCGCGCCGAATGTGTCGAAGAAGCCGAACAATTGCTGCAACGCGTCGGCCTGTTCGAGCGGCGCGACTACTACCCAGCTCACCTGTCGGGCGGCCAGCAGCAGCGGGTGGCGATTGCCCGTGCCCTGGCGATGCGCCCGCAGGTCATGCTGTTCGACGAACCCACTTCGGCACTCGACCCTGAACTCGTCGGCGAGGTGCTGAAGGTGATGCGCGCGCTCGCCGAAGAGGGCCGCACGATGCTGGTCGTGACCCACGAGATGGGCTTTGCGCGCAACGTCGCGAACCGCGTGGTGTTCATGCACCAGGGGGTGATCGACGTCGAAGGGGCACCGGCCGACGTGTTCGGAGCGCAAGGGTCCGAGCGTTTCCGCCAGTTCATCTCGAGCCACCAGGAACGCGCCGCGGCTTGAGGATCGTCGGTCCCTTCACCCGATATGTCATCTCTCCCAGGCCCTGCAATGATCACCTTTGGCGACAAGCCTCTTGGTTGGAGCGACGTGGTCGCGGTCGCTCGCGACGGCGCATCACTGACGCTGTCCCCTTCCGCCTGGGAACGCATTGCCAACTCCCGCGCCATCGTGGACCGCATCGTTGCGCGCGGCGAGCGAGCCTACGGCATCAGCACCGGGCTCGGCGCCTTGAGCGATGTATTGCTGCGCGGCGAACAGTTGGCCCAGCTGTCGCGCAACACCTTGCTGAGCCACGCCTGCGGCGTCGGCCCGCTGCTGACCGAGACGCAGACTCGCGCCATCATCTGCGCGGCGCTGGCCAACTTCGCGCAAGGGCATTCAGGCGTGCAGCGCGGCGCGGTCGAAGGCCTGTTGTCGCTGCTCGAGCATCGCATCACACCCTGCGTGCCGTCGCAAGGCTCGGTCGGCTATCTGACGCACATGGCCCACGTCGGCGTGGCCTTGCTGGGCGTGGGCGAGGTGCGCTGGCAGGGCCGCACCGTGCCCGCCGCCGAGGCCTTGCAGGCCGTCGGCATGGCGCCGCTAGTGCTGGGCGCCAAGGACGGGCTGAGCCTGGTCAACGGTACACCCTGCATGACCGGCCTGGCCGCGCTGGCCATGGCCGACGTGCACCGCCTGGCCGATTGGGCCGATGTCACCGGCGCGATGATCTTCGAGGCCTTGCGCGGGCAGATAGACGCATTCGACGCCGAGGTTCTGGCGCTCAAACCCCACCCCGGCATGCAGCAGGTCGGCCGCCATTTGCGCAGCCTGCTGCAAGGCAGCGAGGTGATCGCCAGCAGCCGCGGCCTGCGCACGCAGGACGCGCTCAGCATCCGCTCCATCCCGCAGATCCACGGCGCCTGCCGCGACCAGATCGCCCATGCGGCGCGGCAGATCGAAACCGAGCTCAACTCCGCCACCGACAACCCGTTGCTGCTGGGCACGCCCGAGACCTACAGCGTGATGTCGCAAGCCAACCCGCATGGCGAATCGGTGGCGATGGCGGCCGACCTGCTGCGCATCGCGGTGGCCGAGCTGGGCGGCGTGGCCGAGCGGCGTCTCGATCGGCTGGTCAACCCCTTCTTGAACGGCCTGCCGGCGTTCCTGGTGGCCGAGCCGGGCGTCAACTCGGGACTGATGATTGCCCAGTACACCGCTGCCTCGCTGGCCGCCGAAAACCGCCGCCTCGCCCAGCCGGTGGTGGTGGACAACTTCGTGACTTCCGGGAACCAGGAAGATCACCTGAGCCTGGGCACCAGCGCCGCACTGGACCTGCACACGGCGCTGGAGAACCTGACGCAGATCCTGGCGATCGAATACCTGATGGCCGCGCAGGCGTTCGAGTTCCTGAAGGGGCAGGGCTTTGGCCAGGGTACCTTCCGCGCCTGGCGGCTGTTGCGGGAACGGGTTCCCGCGTACGACGCCGACCGCTTCCTGGCTCCCGACATCGCGCAGGCGGCCACGTTGCTGCGCAGCCCTTCCGGGTTGCTGTCTTGATCCATCCTTTCGACACCACCCTGCTTCCCGCCACGCCGTGGAAAAACGGCGGCGGCGTCACGCGTGAGATCGTCTGCCAGCCTCCCGGCGCGGGCCTGCACGGATTCGACTGGCGCGTCAGCATCGCCACCATCGTGGCCTCCGGACCGTTCTCGGCCTTCCCCGGCGTCGACCGGGTGATCATGCTGCTCGATGGTGCCGGGGTGCGCCTGCACGGTACTGACATCGAACACCGCCTGGATACCGCGCATGCACCCTTCGCCTTTGCCGGCGACACGGCGCTGGACTGCGAGCTGCTGGACGGCCTCTCGACCGATTTCAACCTGATGACCCGGCGCAGCCGGCTGCGCGCCGACGTGCGGCTGCTGGCGGCCGCCGGACCGATAGCGCCCGCAGCCGAGGGCCTGGTGCTGGCGCTGCGTGGCGCCTGGCACCTGCAGTCCGGCGCGGACCGCCTCCTGTGCGCCGCCGGCCGCGGCGTGTGGTGGGACACGGCGAGTTCCTGGCAAGCCACGCCCGCGGACACCGACGCCCTGCTGGTTGCGGTGCGCTTGCAAGCGCTGAACGGGCCATGAAGGGTTGACCGCCATGCCCCCTCCGCGACTCCCTCCAGCCGACGGCGTCTGGCACAACCTGCGCCTGGCGCCTGGCGCGCTGGCCGACGAAACGGCAGAGGCACCCACCGCCATCGCCATACGCCACGGCCGGTTCGCGTGGCTGGGCGCGCTGCCTGCCTTGCCCACCGCATTCGCAGACCTGCCTCGCTACGACGCCCGCGGCGCACTCGCCACGCCGGGCCTGGTCGATTGCCACACGCACCTGGTCTACGGCGGCCAGCGCGCCAACGAGTTTGCGATGCGGCTGGCCGGGGCGAGCTACGAAGACGTGGCCCGTGCGGGCGGCGGCATCGTGTCGTCCGTGCGTTCGACCCGTGCCGCCAGCGAAAACACGCTGTACGCCCAGGCCGCACCCCGGCTCGAGCAACTGCTGGCCGACGGCGTGTGTGCGATCGAGATCAAGTCCGGCTACGGCCTGGCGCTGGAACACGAGGCCAAACAGCTGCGGGTCGCCCGGCGCCTGGGCGTGGACTACGGCGTGACCGTGCGCACCACCTTCCTCGGCGCCCACGCGCTGCCGCCCGAATACGAAGGCCGCAGCGGCGACTACATCGATCGGGTCTGCCGCGAGATGCTGCCCGCCCTCGCGGCCGACGGCTTGGTCGACGCGGTCGACGTGTTCTGCGAGCGCATCGCGTTTTCGCTCGGAGAGACCGAGCGTGTCTTCCGCGCCGCGCAGGCGCTCGGCCTGCCCGTCAAGCTGCATGCCGAACAACTGTCGGACATGGGGGGCGCCGCACTGGCAGCGCGCTACGGTGCGCTCTCGTGCGACCACATCGAGCACCTGTCGCAGGCCGGGATCGACGCAATGCGCGACGCCGGCACCGTCGCCGTGCTGCTGCCCGGCGCCTACTACGCACTGCGTGATACGCACCTGCCGCCGATCGCCGCACTGCGCCAGGCCGGCGTGCCGATGGCGGTGTCGACCGACCACAACCCTGGCACCTCGCCTGCGCTGAGCCTGCTGCTGATGGTCAACATGGCCTGCACGCTGTTCCGCCTCACGGTGCCCGAGGCGCTGGCCGGAGTGACCACCCATGCGGCACGCGCGCTGGGCCTGCAGGACACCCATGGCGCGATCGCCACCGGCAGGCCGGCCAACTTCGTGCTGTGGAACGTGACCGAAGCGGCCGAGCTGGCCTATTGGATCGGCCAGCGGCCGGTGCGCGCAGTGGTCCGGCAAGGACACATCGCCGCCGGAGACCTTGCCCCCGAATTGCTGCTCAACGCCCGACCATGACCGAACCCCTCCGTCCCCCCCCCGCCGATCGCAGCTTGTTCGCCGAACATGCCCTGCTGCCTGAAGGCTGGGCGCGTCAGGTGCTGCTGCAGTGGGACATCTCCGGTCGACTGCAGTCTGTCGTCCCCGGCAGCACACCTCCGAGCTCCGGCACGCCGGTCGCCGGCGGCCCGGTGATCCCCGGCATGCCGAATCTGCATTCGCATGCGTTCCAGCGCGCCTTCGCCGGCCTGACCGAACACCGCGCCGAAGCGCAGGACAGTTTCTGGAGCTGGCGCACGCTGATGTACCGCTTTGCCGCGCACCTCGGCCCGCAGCAGATGCAGGCCATCGCGACCTGGCTCTACGCCGAGATGCTCGAAGCCGGCTACACCAGCGTCTGCGAATTCCAGTACCTGCACCACCAGCCCGATGGCCGGCCCTACGCTGATGACGCCACGCTGAGCCTGGCGCTGTTGCGCGCGGCGCAGGCCACCGGCATGGGCATCACGCTGCTGCCGGTGCTCTACCAGAGCAGCGGCTTCGGCGGCCTGCCGCCGAACGACGGGCAGCGCCGCTTCATCCGCTCGACCGATTCGATGCTGCGGCTGCTCGAGACCCTGCGCCCCGCGTGCGAGGCGCAGGGCGGCCCGGGAGGATCGCCAGGCGGTCCGGCGGCGCGCCTGGGCCTGGCGCCGCACTCGCTGCGCGCGGTGCCGCCCGAGGCCTTGTCCGAGGTGCTGGCCGGGCTCGATGCGCTCGACGCCACCGCGCCGGTCCACATCCACGTCGCCGAGCAGACCGCCGAGGTCGACGCGTGCATCGCCTGGAGCGGCCAGCGCCCGGTGGCCTGGCTGCTCGACCATGCACCGGTTGACCGCCGCTGGTGCCTGGTGCACGCCACCCACATGGACGCGGCCGAATACGCGCGCGGCGCGGCCAGCGGCGCCGTGGCCGGCTTGTGCCCGAGCACCGAAGCCAACCTCGGCGACGGCCTGTTCGACTTCAGCGCCTGGCGCAGCCGCGGCGGTGCGTGGGGCATCGGCTCCGACAGCCACGCCTGCGTCAACGCCGCCGAAGAACTGCTGCTGCTCGAATACGGCCAGCGTTTGCTGACCCGCCAGCGCAACGTGGGCGCCAGCGCGACGCAGCGCCAGGTGGCGACCGCGCTGACCCTCGGCGCGGTGAAAGGTGGCGCGCAGGCCAGCGGGCGGCGCATCGCGGGCCTGGCCGTCGGCGAACAGGCCGACTTCGTCGTGCTTGCTGCCGACCATGTCGCGCTGCAGGGGCTCGCTGCGCCCGACATGCTGTCGTCGCATGTGTTCGCGAGCAACCGCGGCTCCGCCGTCGATGCGGTCTGGGTCGCGGGCCGGCAGTGTGTCGAACAAGGACGCCATGCCCTGCACCACGAAGCCGCCGCCGGCTTCGTCGCGGCGCGCTCCGAGTTGCTCTCCATTTGACCGTCCACCGTGACCCTCACAACCTTAACCACCCCCGAAGCGCCCTTCCGTTTCCGCGCAGGCACCCGCCCGCTGCTGATCTCGATGCCGCACGTCGGCACGCACGTGCCACCTGCGCTTGCCGCCCGTTTCACCGACGAGGCGCGCCGGGTGCCGGACACCGACTGGCACCTCGAGCGCCTGTACGACTTCGCCGACGAACTCGGCGCCTCGGTGCTCGTGGCCACGCATTCGCGCTACGTGATCGACCTGAACCGCGCGCCCGACGGCGCCAGCCTCTATCCGGGCCAGAGCGTCACCGGCCTGTGCCCGGTCGACACCTTCGACAGCACGCCAATCTATGCGGCGGGCGACGGGCCCGACGAGGCCGAGATCGCCGAACGCCGCGATGCGATCTGGAAGCCGTATCACGCCAAGCTCGCCGAAGAACTCGCCCGCATCCGGGCGCTGCATGGCGTGGCCGCGTTGTGGGACGCGCACTCGATCCGATCGGTGCTGCCGCGCTTCTTCGACGGCAAGCTGCCCGATCTCAACCTTGGCACCGGCAAGGGGGTCAGCTGCGACCCGGCACTCGCGCAGACGTTGCTCGGCATCGCACAAGGCGCCACCGGCTACACGGCGGTGCTGAACGGCCGCTTCACCGGCGGCTACATCACGCGCCACCACGGCCGACCCGCGCGGAACGTGCATGCGGTTCAGCTCGAGATGACCCAAAGCAGCTACATGCAGGAGGCCATGCCCTTCGACTACCTGCCCGAGGTGGCCGCCGGCATCCGGCCCCCCGTCCGGCGCCTGCTCGAGGCCGTGCTGGAATTCGTCGAAGGCCGACGCACCTGACCTCAGATCTTTCGGTAGACCGCTGGCCCATCTGCCGGTGGTACGTCCACTCGCTGCGTGAGACACCCCTCGGCAACGCACCGCGCGATGCGACGCGATAGTTGGGGACCGAGCCCGCATGAGTCCGAGCACCGGTTGGGCTTGCTCGTCGAGCGTGCGGTGCGCGGGCGGGCCACGGTCTCGCGCTCGGCGGTGGCGCGGGCGGCGATGGCCCTATGCCGTTTCGTGTGGAAACCCCAGGCGACGTCTGCTGACATCAAGCGCGTGAAGTACGCGGCAGCGCGGCGACGACGGAGAGGTCGCCAAGTGCGTGAGCTTGCTCAGCCACGTCCGACGCGAACACTCGTGGCCTTCATCCGCCGCGCTGGGTCGGTTCCGGTGAGGAGGGCCGGGCCATTTCTGGTCAGTGCCGAGGCCCGCGGCACGGATGGTCCTTGTACGAGGCCCTTTCAGAGTTGCGTTCAGGGGTACGCAGGCCCCTCAAGCGGCCCTTACGAGGCCCGAGGCCTCGGTCTGGGGTTTGTCCGCGTTTTGGTAGTCAAATCAGAACCCAGGCGGCACGCGGCACTGCGCTCCGCCCACTTTCCCAACCTTCCACAGATTGCCACATCTTGCAGCACCGGAAACGACAACGCCGACAAGCTAAATGCTTGTCGGCGTTGGTTTCTTGTTGGTAGGCGCGATTGGACTCGATCCAACGACCCCCACCATGTCAATGTTGTGTTCGCGTTGTCAACTTCTCAACCAACGTGCCTGGCTGCGACCTCTTCTTTGGAGCCAGCAAGCTGCCAGTGGCGAGCGACGGCTCGTGGCCGGGCAAACTTTCTTGGCTTCATGGCTGATTGCGCTGGGTGCGCTTCAAGCGGCCCATGCGCAGTCGACGCCGCTGCGCAATGAGAACTTCGTTCTTTCCATGCCGGGACACTGGCTGCACAGAGCGGATGACGGCAGTGTTCTCGTCGGTGACGACGGCCAGGTCGTGAGTGTGGAAACCAGCGTGCTCAAGGGCGATTGGCCCGCTCGGATTCGTGATCAGATCATTCGCGACGAAGCCGCCCAGGCGAGGGCTGAACTGGAGCAGTTGCCTGCGCGGATGCAGGCGCTCCTCCAGGAGCCGGTCCGAATTCGTCGCCTTGCATCGGGGGGTGAGGCGTACTCTGTCACCGTCCGGAAGATCGACGGATCATTGCTCGAACTATTCCTCGTTCTTCATCATCCCGTGAGCGTCCGTGTCACGGTCGAGTGCGCTTCGAACGCGGCCCATGCCGTCGCCCATGCTGCGGTGGAACAGGCGCTCGACGCCATCGCGTGGCTCCGCTGAACGCGGCGCTCACTTCTCGCGCGCGTGGTTCTTCGTGTACAGCGGCAGCGCAATCACCAGTGCCCGGCCCTTCACCTTGACGCAGCACGACAGGCGGGACTGTGCATCGAGCCCCCACGCGTCATCGAGCTGGTCCTCTTCGTCATCGTCAGCCGGCGCCAGAGACTCGGCTCCCGATCGCACGTGCACGTGGCAGGTCGCGCAGGCCCCGACCTTCTCGCAGGCGTGCTCGATCGCGATGCCGCCCGCGAGGAGTTCGTCGACCAGCTTGCGGCCCTGCCGCGCCTGAAAGACCAGGCCCTCGGGGCACAGTTCGGGATGCGGCAGCACGGTGACTTCCGTGCTGGACCGGGTCGTTTCGGTCGAGGAATTCGCAGACGTGACGGCAGCAATGTCCATGGCAGGCCCTAGGCGGCAAAGTGGTCGAGGCTGCGCCCGGACATGGCGTCGCGCACGTGCGCGTTCATGCGCCGGGCAGCGAACGCCGTGGTCGCGGCGTTGAGTGCTTCGGTGGCGCGTCGCAAGCCTTCGCGCAGGTCCTTCTGCTCGGCCGGGCTGCCGCCCTCGCTGGCGGCGCATTGCTCGAGCAGGTCGGCCACGCCCTGCATCGCGCACAGGATCTGGAACTGTTCGCGCGCCAGCAGCAGCGCCTCGTCCACGCCGAGCGCACGGTCCACCGCGTCGAGCAGGCTGCGCGCCTCAACCTCGGCTTCGCGCAGCATGCGTGCGGCGGCATCGGATTCGGCGCTGTCCATGGCGCTGCGCAGCATCTGGGCCACGGTGTCATGGCCAAGGCCATAGCTCGGCTTGACCTCGACATGCGTCTGCACGCCGGTGGTCTGCTCGCTCGCGCTCACCGACAGCAGGCCATCGGCGTCGATCTGGAAGGTGACCCGGATGCGTGCCGCGCCGGCCACCATCGGCGGAATGCCGCGCAGGGTAAAGCGCGCCAACGAACGGCACTCGCTGACCAGTTCGCGCTCGCCCTGCACCACATGGATGGACATCGCGGTCTGCCCATCCTTGAACGTCGTGAACTCCTGCGCGCGTGCAGTCGGCACCGTGGTATTGCGCGGGATGATCTTCTCGGCCAGGCCGCCCATCGTCTCGAGCCCCAACGACAGCGGGCACACGTCGAGCAGCAGCAGGCCGTCGCCGCCCACGGCGCGGTTGCCGGCCAGTTGATCGGCCTGGATGGCGGCACCCAGCGCCACTGCCTGATCGGGGTCGATGTCGGTGTACGGCTCGCGGCCGAAGAATTCGGCCACCGCGCGGCGCACCTGCGGCATGCGGGTGGCCCCGCCGACCAGCACGATGCCTTCGATGTCCGCGGGCTTCAGGCCGGCATCGCGCAGCGCGCGCTTGAGCGGCGTGATCGTGCGCTGGACGAGCGCGTGCGTCTCGGCCTCGAAGACCTCGCGCGTGATCTGCGCCATCTGCGTGACGCCGTCGCTGCGCTCGCAGCGCATCATCACGTCGTGCTCGACACTCAATGCTTCCTTGGCGCCGCGCGCCGCCGCGTTCAATGCAGCCGCGTCGAGTGCGCCCCATTCGAAACCCGGATGCTGCGCGCAGAACCAGCGCACCACGCAGGCGTCGAAGTCGTCGCCGCCCAGCATCGCGTCGCCGTTGGTGGCGAGCACTTCGAACACGCCGCGCGCCAGCCGCAGAATCGACACGTCGAAGGTGCCGCCGCCCAGGTCGTAGACCGCGTAGACACCTTCGTTCGCCGTGTCGAGTCCGTAGGCGACGGCGGCTGCCGTCGGCTCGTTGAGCAGGCGCAACACCTTCAGCCCGGCGCGCTGCGCCGCGTCCTTCGTCGCTTGTCGCTGTGCGTCGTCGAAGTAGGCGGGCACGGTGATCACCGCCCCGACGAGCGGGCCGCCCATCGCCGCCTCGGCGCGTTGCGTCAGTGCCCGCAACACCTCCGCACCGATTTCCACCGGGCTCTTGACACCGGCGCGGGTCGGCACGCCCATCGCACCCGCGCCCACGGACTGCAGCGCATAAGGAACGGTGCCTGGCGCGATGTCGTCGGTCGAGCGGCCGATCAGTCGCTTGGCCGAGGCAATGGTGTTCTGGGGGTCGCGAATGGCCAGCGCACGAGCCGCATCGCCGACGATGATCTCGCCGCTCTGCGCATAGTGCACGACAGACGGCAGCAGCGCGCGGCCCCGTTCGTCGGCGAGCACCGTCGGCACGCCGCTTCGCAGCGTGGCCACGAGCGAGTTGGTCGTGCCGAGGTCGATGCCGACGGCCAGTCGATGCTGGTGCGGCGCCGCCGCGCGGCCAGGTTCGGCGATTTGCAGCAGGGCCATCGCAGTGCCTCGATCCTGTGGGCGTCAGACGGCGAACGATTCGCCGCAGCCGCAGCTGGCGGTGGCGTTCGGGTTGTTGAACTTGAAGCCTTCGTTCAGTCCCTCGCGAACCCAATCGAGCTGGGTGCCATCGACCAGCGGCAGGCTCTTGGCATCGACCAGCAACTGCACGCCCTCGCTCTCGAAGCGCAAGTCCTCGGGCGACGGAGACTCGGCGAACTCCAGCGCATAGGCATAGCCGGAGCAGCCGCTGGTCTTCACGGCAACGCGCAGGCCGTAGCCACCGCCGCGCTGGTCGAGCGCCTTGCGGATCTGACGGGCGGCCTTGGGGGTGACACTGACCGACATGTTGGACTCCTGGTTCAGACCGAGAACGAACTGCCGCAGCCGCAGGTGCTGGCCGCGTTGGGATTCTTGATGATGAAGCGAGAGCCTTCGAGACTCTCCTCGTAGTCGATCTGCGCGCCCACCACGTACTGCAGGCTCGATGAATCGACCAGCACCTTGATCACGCCGACCTCGACGCACAGGTCGTCATCCTTCGCCACGTCGTCGAACGCGAAGCCGTACTGGAAGCCGGAGCAGCCGCCTCCGGTCACGAAGATGCGCAGCTTCAGATTCGGATCGCCTTCCTCGGTCAGCATTTCGCTGACCTTGGCGACGACGGCGTCGCTGATGACGATGGGCGTGGCGCCCTCGGGCAACGTGAACGGAACCGCCGGCGGCATCGTGCCGGTCGAGCAGGAAGGGCCGGCGTTGGGCTGTGATTGGCAAGCGGACATGGTGGTTGCTCCTTGAATGAGGGTGGCGTGGGCTCAGGCCACGGCCTGGGTCGGGTGGCAGGCGGGCTGTTCGAGCGTGGCGACGCCTCGTGCGCTGTCCTGCCGCTGCCGGTAGTCGGCCACGGCGGCCTTGATGGCGTCTTCGGCGAGGATCGAGCAGTGAATCTTCACCGGCGGCAGCGCCAACTCCTCGGCGATCGCGGTGTTCTTGATCGCCAGTGCCTGGTCCAGCGTCTTGCCCTTGACCCATTCGGTGACGAGCGAGCTCGATGCAATGGCCGAGCCGCAGCCATAGGTCTTGAACTTGGCGTCTTCGATCAAGCCGGTAGCGGCGTTGACCTTGATCTGCAACTTCATCACGTCGCCGCATGCCGGCGCGCCGACCATGCCGGTGCCGACATCGACGTCGTCCGCGGTGAAGCCGCCAACGTTGCGCGGGTTCTCGTAGTGTTCGATGACTTTATCGCTGTAGGCCATGGTGGACTCCTTGGGGTGGCCGCGGCAAACCGCGGCCAGGGTTGTCGTTCCGTCAGTGTTCAGCCCACTGCACGGTGTCGAGATCGACGCCGGCGCAGTGCATGTCCCACAAGGGGCTCAGTTCGCGCAAGCGCTCGACGGTGGCCTTGACGCGAGCGAGCGCGGCATCGACTTCGGCTTCCGTCGTGAAGCGACCGATCGAGAATCGGATCGAGCTGTGCGCGACTTCGTCGGACAAGCCGAGCGCACGCAAGACGTAGCTGGGCTCCAGGCTCGCCGACGTGCACGCCGAGCCTGACGACACCGCGATGCCCTTCATGCCCATCAGGAGCGATTCGCCTTCGACGAAGGTGAAGCTCAGGTTCAGGTTGTGCGGCACGCGCTGCGTCAGACTGCCGTTGACGAGCACCTGCGGAATCTGCTGCGCGCCAGCCAGCAGCCGGTCGCGCAATTTGCCGATGCGTTCGCCTTCGTCATTCATGCACGCACGCGCCAGCCGGTAGGCCTCGCCCATGCCGACGATCTGGTGCGTCGGCAGCGTGCCCGAGCGCATGCCACGCTCGTGACCTCCACCGTGCATCTGAGCTTCGATGCGAACCCTCGGCTTGCGGCGCACATAGAGCGCGCCGATGCCCTTCGGGCCATAGGTCTTGTGCGCCGACAGGCTCATCAGGTCGACCTGCAATTCGCCGAGGTCGATCGCGACCTTGCCGGTGGCCTGCGCCGCGTCGACATGGAACAGGATGCCTTTGCTGCGGCACAGCGTGCCGATGGTGGCGATGTCCTGGATCACACCGATCTCGTTGTTCACGAACATGACGGAGACCAGGATCGTGTCGGGACGAATCGCCGACTTCAGGGCGTCGAGGTCGAGCAGGCCGTCGGACTGCACATCGAGGTAGGTCACCTCGAAGCCGTGGCGCTCGAGTTCGCGCATGGTGTCGAGCACGGCCTTGTGTTCGGTCTTGACGGTGATGAGGTGCCGGCCCTTGCCCGAGTGGAACTGCGCCGCGCCCTTGATCGCGAGGTTGTTCGATTCCGTGGCGCCGGAGGTCCAGACGATCTCCCGCGGGTCGGCGCCGATCAGCGCTGCGACGTGCTCGCGAGCGATCTCCACGGCCTCTTCTGCAGCCCAGCCATAGGCGTGGCTGCGCGAGGCCGGGTTGCCGAACTGCTCGTACAGATACGGCACCATCGCGTGCACCACACGCGGGTCCACTGGCGTCGTGGCCGCGTAGTCCAGGTAGATCGGTTTGGCGTCGAGCTTCAGGTCCATCGCGTCACTCCAACGTAGGCTTGTGCCCTTCCTTCTCAAGGAACGTGCCAGTGCCGGCCGTCCATCGATTCAAATCCGAAAAACAGCAGCGCATCAGGCACTTGGCGTGCTTTGTGTCGTTCATCGACCCGGCACGACAGACGCATCGATGTCGCAACGCTGTCGCCTTTGTCGCAACCCCGACGCAACCCGAGACGCATTGCGCGCGGCACGGTCTGGCCCGCGGCTTGCGTTGGTGGTGCACAGCACATTCGGAAGACGACATGAATCTGTTCACTGGCGAATCGGCCGACGAATTCTTTGGTGGCGTGCCCGAGTCCGCACGCCTGTTGCTGCACCGGGCGGCGAATGCGGGACGCGGCGAGGTCAGCTCGCTCCTGTGGACGGCACAGGCCATCGCACCGACGGCACTCGGCATCTACTACGCGCTGTACAAGCACCACGCGGGCCTTCGCGAATTCGAGCAGGCGGAGCGGGCAGCGCAGCGCGGGCTGCTGGAAGCGGCGAAACAGGCTGGCCTAGCGCAGGACTGGCGCCAGGTCGCGCCCGGCAGCGTGCCCGAAGGGGTCGACTTCAAAGGCAGCGGCCCTGCGCGCTTCTGGCTCTTCACACTCAAGGCACTGGCCTTCATTGCGCTGCGCAGCGCGCGGCCAGACGATGCGCGCGAGCTGCTCTCGCGCATCGCCGCGCTGGACGACCAGGCGCAGATCGGCGGCGAGGTCATCGCGACGCTGCTGGCCTCCGTGACGGACCGGCGCGGTGCCTGATCGACTTGCGCAGGTCGCCCCAGTGCCGGGCCTCGGTCGGGCTGGCATGGCGCTTGCGCCATGTCGACAGAGATACAACGTTTGTCGACCACCTGACACGATGATCATCCATCCTCGCCGCGGTCGATTGAGCTGCAAGGAAGCAATGACGTGATGAACCCGAAAGCCCGCTTCCTGTCGCTCGTGATGACCGCACTCGGCGCGACCTCGTTGTACGCGCAGGCCGACGAGGTGTCCGTGGCGGTTGCGGCCAACTTCGCCAGTCCGCTCGGAAAGCTGCGCGACGGCTTCACGGCCGCCACCGGCCACACGCTCAAGGTGTCGACGGGCGCGACCGGCAAGTTCTATTCGCAGATCGTCGCCGGTGCGCCGTTCGAGGTGTTGCTCGCGGCAGACGTCGAAACGCCGAAGAAGCTGATCGCCGATGGGCTTGCCGTCGCCGGCAGCAACTACACCTACGCGATCGGCAAGCTGGTCTTGTGGAGTCCACAGCCGGGCTATGTGGACGATCAAGGCACCGTGCTGGCTGCGGGCAAGTTTGCCCACCTGGCCATCGCGAACCCAAAGCTTGCGCCTTATGGTCAGGCAGGCATGGAGGTGTTGAAAGCGCGTGGCCTGCTCGACAGCGTCACGCCAAAACTGGTCAACGCCGAAAGCATCGCGCAGGCCTTCCAGTTCGTCGCCACGGGCAACGCCGAACTCGCCTTCGTCGCGCTGTCGCAGGTGGCGACACCGGGTCGGCCTGCGAGCGGCTCGTATTGGCTGGTGCCGCCGTCGCTGTACGGCGAGATTCGCCAGGACGCGGTGCTCCTCAAGAAGGGCGAGAAGAGCCCGGCGGCCATCGCGCTTCTCGCCTACCTGAAAAGCGCGCCGGCGATCAGCGTGATTCAGTCTTATGGTTACGGGCATTGAGCGCGCTGAATTCGTCGCCATCCGGCTGACTGCCGAACTGGCAGCCCTGAGCACCGTGCTGCTGCTGATCATCGGCACGCCGATCGCCTGGTGGCTGGCGCGCACGCGCTCGAGGCTCAAACCCATTTCGTCCGCGCTAGTGGCAATGCCGATCGTGCTGCCGCCATCCGTGCTGGGGTTCTACCTGTTGCTGCTGATGGGGCCGACAGGCCCGGTCGGACAGCTCACGCAGGCGCTCGGGCTCGGCCGGCTGCCGTTCACCTTTGCTGGCCTGGTCGTGGCGTCGGTGTTGTACTCGATGCCCTTCGTCGTGCAGCCGCTGCAGCAAGCCTTCGAGGCGATTCCTGAGCGCATGTTGGAAGCCGCCGCCACGTTGCGGGCTTCGCCGTGGGACCGCTTCGCAAGCGTCGCGCTGCCGCTGGCGCGGCCGGGCTTCGTCACCGCCAGCGTGCTGGGCTTCGCGCACACGGTGGGCGAGTTCGGCGTGGTGCTGATGATCGGCGGCAACATTCCCGGTGAGACGCGCGTGTTGTCGGTGGCGATCTACGACCACGTCGAGGCCGGGGAGTTCGCGCGGGCACACCAGTTGGCCGCCGGCATGGTCGCATTCTCGCTGCTCGTGCTGGTGACGTTGTACGTCGTCAACAGGCCGCACAAGGACGGCGTGGAGACGGCTCGATGATCGACGCCCGGTTGCGCCTTCAGCGTTGCGATTTCGCGCTCGACGTGGCGCTGATGCTTCCGCAGCGCGGCATCACCGCGCTCGTCGGACCGTCTGGTTGCGGCAAGACGACCGTGCTGCGCGCACTGGCCGGGCTGGAGCGGGTATCGGGGCGCATCGTCGTGGGCGACGAAGTCTGGCAGGACGACGCCACCGGCCGTTTCGTGCCGACGCATCAGCGACCATTGGGCTACGTGATCCAGGAGTCCGCGCTGTTCCCGCATCTCGACGTGCGCGGCAACCTGCAATACGGGCGCAAGCGCAGCGATGTCGCATCTCGCCACATCGCCCTCGACGCCGTCATCGAGTTGCTCGGCATCGGACACTTGCAATCCCGGCGTCCCACCACCTTGTCAGGAGGCGAGCGCCAACGCGTGGCCATCGCCCGCGCGCTGGCGAGCGACCCGCGCCTGTTGCTGATGGACGAACCCTTGGCCGCGCTCGATGCGACGCGCAAGGCCGAGATCCTTCCCTACCTCGAGCGGCTGCATCGCGAACTGGCGCTGCCGATCGTCTACGTGACGCATGCAATGGACGAGGCCGCGCGACTGGCCGACCACATGGTGTTGATGCGCGACGGCAAGGTCGAGGCCGCTGGAGGCCTGGTCGAGTTGATGGCGCGCATTGACATGAACTGGGGGCGTGCAGACGACGCAGGCGTCGTGATCGACGCCGAAGTCGCCGAGCACGACCCGCACCACGGCCTCACCTGCGTCGGACGCGACGGCGCGATGCTGTGGATGGGCGAGGTCGCGGCGCGAACCGGCGAGCGCGTGCGCGCACGGGTTCTGGCGCGCGACGTGAGCGTCACCCGCCAGCGGCCAGGCGAGACCAGCGTCCTCAACGTGCTGCCGGTCGTTCTCGAAAGCATCCAGCGCGAGCGCACCAGCGCGCTGCTGCGCCTGCACGTGAACGACGGAAGGTCGACGGACGGTTGGCGGCTGCTCGCACGCATCACGAGCAAAAGCCTGGATGCACTTCAGCTTCAACCCGGCGATGCTCTGCATGCGCAGATCAAGGGCGTCGCGTTGATGTAGGTCGGTCGATGGAACGAACCGCCTGCCACTGGCCGGCCCAGTTGCCCGGCCACTTGCCCGAACACGTCGTGTGCCCCTCACTCGCGCTGTCTGCTCAGGCCGCGACCGCGTCCTCCGGGCCATAGCAATTCGCGTAGTCGCTGCACACGCCGCAGCTCGGGGCGCGGCAGATCGAGAGTTCGGCCTTGTCGCAAAGCTGCTTGTAGAGGAACTTCTTCCACTTCATGTCGCGGTCGTTTCGAGCGGCCAGCACCGGGAACCAGCGGTTCATCAGCGCCGAAAGTTCGCGCCGTGAAGGCAGGTGGAGGTCTTGCCACAAGTGGTTGTCGCCCAGGCTGGCCTGGCTCAACGCGTGAGCCAGCCAGAGCGTCTCTTCGCGCATCCCGGCGAGCGGCTGCGCGCATTCCGTGAGCAAGGCGACCAGGTCTTCGATCTCGTCGTAGCGCGGCTCTGCGCGCTCGGCATGCGCCAGGGACTGCCAGTCCAGCTCCAGTACCGCATCGGCGCCCGGAAACCAGCGCGCGATCAGGTGCCGCGTGGCAGCGGCACCGAGTCCGGCGAGCGGCAGCAGATGCGTACCGTGGGTGTCGAAGGCCGTCGCCAGCACCCCGGCCACGGCCTGCACCTCGGGCGCCTCGGTGTCCGTGGCGCACGCCATCAGCGCGTTCCAGCGCGCCTTGCGCGAACCGCTCGGCAAGGCACCGTGGACGCCAGCCGGAGTGGCCTGCACGTACCGGCCCAAGACCGTGCGGCCGGATACAGGGCGTTTGATCTGGACTCGCATCACAAGGCGCCTTCAGGCTTCCACGGCGGCGTGCGTGTAGCACTTCTTCGGGCAGATCTTCGAGCACGCCGTGCAGCCGATGCACATCTCCTGGTGTGCGATCGTCATGACCTTCTTTTCGTACTCTTCGTCGTCGTCATCGTCGTCCTGTGAGACGCCGACGCGCTCGCCGTCCTCGTTCAGTCCGACCATGGCCAGCACGCCGCGCGGGCACACCTTGAAGCAGCGGCCGCAGCCGATGCAGGTCTCTTCGTTGATGTTCTGGACGAACCTGGGCGTCCAGGTTTCGCCGCTGGGCAGCGTCACTGAAAAACTGCTCATGTCGGTGCTCCGTGCGATCAGGCCGAGGTGGCGTCGGCCAATTGCTTGCGCACCGCCATCAGCGCAGCATGTGCATCGTGGGCCACCTGCGCCACCTCGAGAATCTTCTCCCAGTTGGTGGGGAGTTCCTCGGACAGGTCGTGCAGGTCCATCTTGGCTTGCGTGGCCTTGGCGTTGAGCTTGCGAGCCTCGGCCTTGATCGTGTCGATGTCAGCCATAGGTCGCCACTTCCTTGTAGGCCTCGACCATGCCGATGCCTTCGTTGACCAGCTTTGTTCCTGCCTCGGCGAGCTTCGCCAGGCTGGCGTAGCCGAAACGGTGAACGTCGCGAAGATGCCGGTTCACGACGATCAGCCGGCCTGCGGTGAGGACGGCACGGCCGAAGCCTTCGTGACTCATCTTCATCATCGGGCTGACCATGCAGCCGGTGGCGCGTTCGATCGACAGGCCGATCGCGTTGTGGAACAGGTCCAGGCGCCACAACGTGTCGGGGTCGGGGTCGCCCATCATCGGCAGCGCTCGGCGCTGCTCGGCGGTGAGGATGTAGGGCTCGAGCAGCTTGGCGTCGCTCTTTCCTTCCCACGTGCCATGGGTGTCTTGCGCGCGTATCTGCTTGATCAGCTCGCGGATGAACGGGTCTTGAAGCAGCGCTTCGTCGCTGGGTGCTTCGACCGTCGTGGCTTCAGTCATGCTTTCACCTCTTCGTCGTCGTCTTCGAAATCGGTCGTCTTCCCCTGCTCCTTCATCAGCGCCTTGCGCAGCCAGGGCGGTGGCGTGCCCTTGAGCACGTCCTGCATCTTCGCGAGCAGCTCGTCGATGGGCTCGGGCTGGGCCACCTTGATCGGATGGATCTTGGCGGCCACCACGCGCGCAGCGGCCGAGCCGCCGATGGCCGCGACGTACACGATGGCGCAGTCCTTGATGGCTTCGAGCTTGGGCGCGAGCTTGTCTTCATTGCCGTCCTCGGCCAGGTCTTCGCCGAACGGAAAGGCCTGCACGAACTTGTAGCCGGCAGCATCGATCTCGTACACCGCGAGATGCTTGGCCCAGCCGAAATGTGCATCGACACGCTGTTGGTCCTGGGTGGCGAAGGCGATCTTCATGGGGGTTCCTTTGAGAACGTGAACTCAGGCGCCGGCGGCGGCCATCGGGCTGGCGCGCGATGCACGCGGGATGACGGCGCTGACATGGGCCACACCCGGCTCGGGCGCGGTGCTGAAGACCGGCATCGAGGCACCACGCGCGGCTGCCAGCGCGGCTTCCGGCAGCGGCCAGTCGTCGGGGCCGTGGTGCGGGATCTGCGCCATCAGCACATTGCCCACCTCGTAGACGAAGTTGCGCGTGCCGCGATAACCGACGTAGCACTTGTGGGCGTTGCCGATGCGGTCGAAGGTCGGGATGCCCAGGCGGAACAGCGGCTTGCCCAAACGCTCCGCGGCCTGGCGGCCGTGCGAATGGGTCATCAAGAGATCGCAGCCGGTGGCCCTCGCGGCTTGTTCGAAGTCTTCGAGGTCGCCGATCACGACCTCGACGGCAGGCAGGCGCTCGAGCAAAGGCGAGGCGGTGGTGGTCACGCAGACAGCGAGTTCGGCGCCCATCTCCGCCAGAAAGCTTCCGACAGCGAACAGCAAGTCGGGCTCCGCGCCGAGCGCCACCTTGACGTTGCCGAAGTGAAAGTGCCCATCGAGCATCGCATCGACGAGTTGGCTGCGCTGGCGGCGAATGCGGTCGGGCACCGTGCGCCCGGACAGCTTGCCGAGTTGCTGGATGAAGGCGTCGGTCGCGGTCAGGCCCGTGAGGCGGTCGAACAGGGTGAACGGCACACCGCAGCGCTCGTGCAGGGCCTGCGCCGCGGGGCGCATCTGTTCGCCGATGGCCAGGGTGTGGGCCGCGCCACCGAGTTCCCGCAGGGCCGCGAGCGGCGTGCCGCCGATCGTCGTGCCCAACCAGTCGTCGGGAATGTGTCCGTCGAGTGACCCCGACACGTCGGGCACGAACACCGGCCGCAGTCCGAAGGCCTCGATCAGCTCACGCAACTCCTCGATGTCGCCTGGAGTCAAGTGGCTGCCGGGCAACACGTTGATCCAGTGGTCTCGGCGTGGCGTGTCGCGCTGCGGCACCTGCGTCACCAGCGTGGTGACTGCCTTGGCCCAGCCGTCCTGGAACGCACCGGCATAGTCGGGCGTCGAAACGCTGACGATCGCGGTGTCGGCCAGCTCGGGGTGCTTCTGGCGGGCCAGCGCGATGTAGCCGTCGACATCGTCGCCCTTGGTCTCGGTGAGCCCCGTCGAGCAGATCGCGATGATCTGCGGCTTGGCGCGGGCGCGGATGTTGAGGAGTGCCTTCTCGACGTTGTCGTAGCCGCCCATGATCGTGGTGGCCTCGTTCATCGCCGTGGTCTGCAGCGGGATCGCCTCCTTGAAGTGGCGCACCAGCACCACCAAGCCGAACGAGGTGCAGCCCTGCGAGCCGTGCATCACCGGCATGCACGACTCCAGGCCCATGAACGCGTAGCTCGCGCCCAGCGGCTGGCTCATCTTCAGCGGGTTGACCGTGCAAGCCTTCTTGGATTCGACGACGCGGGCCATGGTCGTGCTTCCTAGGCGGGCTGCGCTTCGCTGGCGAGCAATGCGGCGCTTTGCTCGACCAGCAGCGGGTCGACGCCCTCCCAAGGCGCGGGCGCGCGCACCTCGGCCCACATCGGGTTGAACAGCGCCTTGTCGATCTCCTCGATCATCGTGACCATGCCTTCGTAGCCGGCGAAGGCGTGGTGGCGTTCCTGGTTGATGTCCATCCAGGGCATCCGCGCCTTCAGCGCGACGAACTGGCTGCGCCCGCCCGACAGCATGATGTCGGCCTTGGCTTCGCGCAGCATCGCGTACATCTGGCGCGGCGTCATGTCGTCGATCATGTGGGCATCGTCACCCATGATCTCCTTGATCTTTTCCTTGTCTTCCTTGGTGCTCTTCTTGATGCTGGTGCCGACCACCTCGAGCCCGGCCTCCTGCAGCGCGGCGACCACCGACCAACTCTTCACGCCGCCGGTGATCAGCAGCACCTTCTTGCCGGCGAGACGCTGCTTGAAGCCACGTATGCGCTTCCAGGCGCGCGCCTCTTCGACCGCGATCAGTGCTTCAGTGCGGTCCTTCAACCCGGCCGGCGCGCCGCGCTCGACCAGCAGCCGCGCAATCTCGCGCAGCGTCTCGCTCATGTCGCCGATGCCGTAGAACGAGCCTTCGAAGTAAGGGATGTCCCAGCGCTGCTGCATCTTGGTCGCGATGTTGATCATCGACTTCGAGCAGACCATCATGTTGGCCTTGGCGCGGTGTGCCGAGGCCACTTCGGCATAACGCCCGTCGCCCGAGATGCAGCTGAGGATGCGCACGCCCAGGGCATCGAGCAGCGGCTTGACCTGCCACAGTTCGCCAGAAAGGTTGTACTCGCCGATGATGTTGATGTCGTAGGGCGTGGTCGTTTCGGGCTCGATGGTGCCGATCACGTAGTCCAGCAGCGCCTCGGCGCCGAGCTTGTTGCCCAGGTTCTTCGGGCCGGCAAAGCCCGGCGCGTTGACCGGGATGACGGGCTTGTTGAATTTCTCGGCGGCGCGCTTGCACACCGCCTCGATGTCGTCGCCGATCAGTCCGGTAACGCAGGTCTGGTAGACGAAGATGGCCGGCGGGTCGTACTTCTCGCAGATCTCACGGATCGACTTGAAGAGGCGCTTCTCTGCGCCGTAGATCACGTCGAGCTCGTTGATGTCGGTGGTGAAGCCGGTGCGGTAGATCGTCGAGCCCGACGAGGCGCTGTGCCGGTTGTCCCACGAATTCCCTTCGCAGGCGATGGGTCCGTGAACCAGGTGCGCCACGTCGACGATGGGCTGCAACGCGATCTTCGCGCCGTCGAATGCACACCCACCGGCGGCCGCACCCGGCGTCAGTTGTTTGGTGCAGCCCTTCTTGCGCTCTTTCTCGCTCTTGCCCTGGTTCTTGTCGCAGCCAGGCTCTTCGAATACTTCGGCGATCTTGGCTTTGAGCGACGTGGACATCCGGGGCCTCCTGTGCGTGGCAACGACTTCGAACCAGCAGGTTCGCGTTGTCTATTGCAGCTTCGGTGCCAGGGATGCAAAGCGTTAGGAATCAAGCACTTGGCGCTCTGACGAGGTGTGCCGATCGCGGGAGAAAGATGTGCCGCTGCAACGATTGGCGGGTTTGCGACAAATTCAATTTGTTCCCCATCCGCCTCCACGACTCACCCAATCTCGGCCCGTGTCACGGCAATCAGGCAACGGCTTTCCGCCTGAGCGTGAACTGCCTCACAGCCTGCCCAAGAAAGCCCGGATTCCGGCATGAAGCATGCATCGGATGGGGGAATAGACAACCAAATGTAAGCCCGAGCCGTTACGCGCCCCATGTGCCAGTTGTTCGCACTCAACAGCAATGCACCGACCGAGGTGACCTTCGCGTTCACCGGGTTCTCCGCCCGCGGCGGCGCGACCGGCGAGCATGCCGACGGCTTCGGTCTGGCCTTCCATGATGGCGCGGCCTGTCGCCATTTCGTGGATGACGGGCGCGCGAGCGACGCTGCACTGGCGTGCTTCCTGCGCCAGCACGCCATCCGCGCGCGGACGGTGCTCGCGCACATCCGAAAAGCGACGCAAGGGGCGGTGCAGCTGTCCAACTGCCACCCTTTCGTGCGCGAGTGGCAGGGGCGGCACTGGTCGTTCTGCCACAACGGCGACCTCAAGGATTTCCACCCCCGCATGAACGGCAGCCACCTGCCGGTCGGCGACACCGACAGCGAGCGGGCTTTCTGCTTCATGCTGCAGGAGCTGCGCCGCCGGTTTCGCCGCCGGGTGACGCCGGGCTGGCAGGCCCTCGCCCCCGTGATTGCCGAAATGGCTGCTGACATTTCGCGCCATGGGGTTTTCAACTTCGTCCTCTCCGACGGACAGGCGATGTACGCGCACGGCGCGACGCGGCTCCACGCCGTGCAGCGCAAGCACCCGTTCGCGACGGCCCAGCTCGTGGACCGCGACCTGGCACTCGACCTGGGCGCCGCCAACGGCCAGCACGATCGCATGGTGCTGGTGGCCACCGAGCCCTTGACCCGCAATGAGCCCTGGGAGCCGTTCGCCGCGGGCGAGTTGCGCGTCTTCGTCGACGGCGAGCAGGTGTGGCAGGCCGCGCCCAAACCCCTTCCCGTCAGGGTCCAATCGGCACGCGGGACCCCTGCTCTCGCCTCGGTCCTCGCTGCCTGAGCGACCGGCCGGAGACGGCGTTCCCAAGGACATCGCTTCAGGTGCGCGCCGGCAGGTGAGCTGCTGAGCGACACTGTGCGCGCCCATAGCACCCACGCGACCCATGGCAGGCACCACCACACGCATTCTCGAGCGACTGAATTCGCTTCCCAACGACCGCCTCACGGGCATCCTCCGTGGCGTGGAGAAGGAATCGCTGCGCGCGCTCACCGACGGCAGTCTCGCGCACACGCCGCATCCGGCGGCGCTGGGCTCGGCCTTGACCCACCCTTGCATCACCACCGACTTCAGCGAGTCGCAGGTCGAGCTCATCACCGGCGTGCACGGCAGCGCCGAGTCCTGCCTGCAGGAGCTGACGCGCATTCACCAGTTCGTCTACCGCGCGATGGAGGACGAGCGCCTGTGGGTCGCGAGCATGCCCTGCCGCCTGCCGCCCGACACGCAGATTCCGATCGCCCGCTATGGCACGTCGAACATCGGGCGCGCGAAAAGCGTCTACCGCGTCGGGATCGGCCATCGCTACGGCCGGCGCATGCAGACGATCTCAGGGATTCACTACAACTGGTCCATGCCCGGACTCGGCACTGCCGACTACTTCGCGCTGATCCGGAACTTCCGCCGTCGCGTGTTCCTGCTGATCTACCTGTTCGGGGCGTCGCCGGCCGTGGACGCGAGCTTCGTCGCCGACCGGCCGCACAGCCTGCAGCCCTTGGCCGAAGGCACGTTCGGACGGCTGCATGCCACCTCCCTGCGCATGGGGCACCTGGGCTACCAGAGCAACGCGCAGGCGGCGCTCGCCGTCAGCTACAACTGCCTCGAGAGCTATGCGGCGTCGCTGCACGAAGCCATGGTCCGGCCCTACCCCGCCTACGAGGCGATCGGCGTGCAGGGCGACGACGGCGAATACCGGCAGCTCTCGACGACGCTGCTTCAGATCGAGAACGAGTTCTACGGCACCATCAGGCCCAAGCGCGTGATCAACAAGGGAGAGCGCCCGCTTCATGCGCTGCGCGAGCGCGGCGTCGAGTACATCGAGGTGCGCTGCATGGACCTCGACCCCTTCGTGCCGGTCGGCATCGCGCCGTCGACGGCTCGGTTCCTCGACGTCTTTCTGCTGCACTGCCTGCTCGCTGACAGCCCGCCCGACACGCCGGACGAGTGCGCCGCGATGGCGCGCAACCAGGAGGCCGTGTCCGCGCGTGGCCGTGAGCCCGGACTGCGGCTGGAGCGTGACGGGCGCGAGGTCGACCTTGTCGAGTGGGGCCAGGAGCTGCTCGACGAGTTCGTGCCGATCGCGGCCCTGCTCGACGCACGACTCGGTGGAACGGCTCACCACGAGGCTCTCGAGCTCGCGCGCGCGACGCTGGCGGATCCGGGCAAGCTTCCATCGGCGCGCGTACTGGCGGCGATGGCCGCCGGGTTCGAGGGCTCGCACCTCGACTTCGTCCGCTCGCGCAGCGAAGCAACGCGGCAAGAAGTGCTGGCGCTCGGATGGTCCGACGCAGATGCCGCGCATTACCACGCGCTCGCCGAGGCGTCGCGTCGTGCGCAGGCCGAGGTCGAGGCCTCGGACCTGCTGTCGTTCGAGGCCTTCAGGCAGCACTACCTCTCGCCACTGCGGTTGCAGCCCTAGGATGTGCCGGGCCACCCGTGTCGGGGCACGCGATTCCCTCGCATCCCGACCCTAGACTTCAAGCTCATGCTGACCAGGCGTCGTCTCTTCACCTGTGCCGCGCCTGCCACTCTCGTCGCCTGCTCGCAGGTACCCTCACAACGGCTCGCAACAACGGAACATCGCGTTGAGGCCGTGCTCGTGTACGCGTGGAGCGCAGGCGATGTTGCGTTGACGGGCTCCGGCACACGGCGCTTTGTGCAGACGCTTCAGCGCAACGGCCTGCCCGTGTCCGGCCTCGTCGACCTCGACCACGCGCTGCCCGACCTGACGGCGCTCGAACGCCTTTGGGATCGGGCGGCGAAGGAACCGCGCGCCACTCACGCACTGGTGCTCACCCGACAGCACCTCAGCGCCCATCTGGCGCGGAGGACTCGGCGGCGGGCTGGGCTTTGATCCTGTGTTGGGCGTGCTCAAGACCAACCGGGTGGACGTGGCATGGAGGGTTGTGCCGCCGCAAAACTGAGCCATCGCTCGCGGAGTGACCGGTGATGTCGAGGAGAAACCCATATCCGGGTCAGGTTGCCAAGCGCATGTTCCAAACTTGGCTTCCGTGCTTCTTCCGTAGCAGAAAGAAAAAAGCACTTGGCGTTGCCGCCAACTGCTTGATTTCCCTACCGAATTTCGTAGGCGCGATTGGACTCGAACCAAGGCAAAAGGGGCACACCGGGGAACCACCGGGCACATGGGTGAACATGCACCCCCGCTGGAAGCCGCCGCTCATGACCGTTCTCGCGCTGCCGATCCATTCCGGTGCCATGGCAGTCACTGTTGCGACATCAACGGTCAGCTTCCCTGAGTCGACGCCACAGTGTCGAACGGCTGATGCCCAGTGCGGCAGCCGCTCGCTTCATGTTGCCGCCACACGCTTCCAGCGCCCGCCGGACATGTTGCGCCTCGGTGGTTCGGCCCAGTTGGCGCAACGCGGTGGCCTTCTCTTGGTCCACCAGGCCCGCTGGGTTTTCTGCGTCGACGGACGTCCCCGTCCGCACCTCGGTGTCACTCACCGCCCCGAGCCCCATGAACACGTCCAAGTCGATCGACGCAGCAGTTCCTCCGGCGTTACACAGGAGGACGGCCCGCTCCAGCACGTTCTCCAGTTCGCGCACGTTGCCCGGCCAGCGATGGCGCTGCAATCGCGGCAAGAAGCGGTGGAGGACAGCCTGAGCGTCCCTGGCTGCCAGATTCGGCATGCTGCCGAGGATGCGCTGCGCGATCGGTTCGATATCCTCAATCCGATCGCGCAGCGGCGGCACGTGCAGATGCAAGATGGCGATGCGGTAGTACAGGTCCTGCCGGAAGCGTCCCGTGCGGACTAGATCCGCCAGGTCCCGGTGAGTGGCAGCAATGACGCGCACGTCGACCCGCGTGGGCTCGGTACTCCCCAGCCGCGTGACTTCCCTCTCCTGAAGCACGCGCAACAGCCGTGTCTGCAAGGTCAACGGCATGTCGCCGATCTCGTCGAGAAACAGCGTGCCCCGGTGCGCCGCTTCGAAGAGCCCGGGCTTGCCGCCTCGGCGCGCACCGGTGAAGGCGCCCTCCTCATGGCCGAACAGTTCGCTTTCGAGCAGCGACTCGGGAAAAGCACCGCAATTCACGCCCACAAACGGCTCGAGCCGACGCGCACTCGCGTTATGAATGCCCTGGGCGAACAGTTCCTTGCCGGTCCCGCTTTCGCCGGCGATGAGGACTGTGGCGTTGGCCTGTGCATATGCTGAAGCCGTGGACAGTGCTCGCGCGATCGCCGCGGACCGACCCGCGATGTCTTCGAGGCGATGGCGTGCGCCCGCATGCGCCCGGCGCTCGCTGGAACGGATGCGCCGCTCGGCTTGTCGCACCGAAGCGGTCTCCTGCACGGTCAGCACCACGCCATGCCCTTCGCCGAAGTCCGGCAGCGGCATGACATTGGCCACGACCTGCTTGCGGTGCAGCGGCAGGACCTGGTTGCGAATCTCTCGACCGCCTGCCAGGAGTGGGCGCAGGTCCTGCGGCACGTCGAGACTCGCGATGTCGCGCCCGAGCACGGCATCGACGTCGACGTCGAGCAACGACGCCATCGCGCCATTGATGGACTGCACCCTGCCCGCGTGGTCAACCGCCACCATGCCATCGTGCAGGCTGTGCAACACGGCATCCAGCCATCGGCGCCGATCGCCTTGAATGCGAGCGATCTGATGCAGCGCGATCGCATCATCGAGCGCGTCCCGCGTGGCCTGCGCACCCATGGCCAGGAAGCCGTGCAGGCCTGCCGCCTCGGCGATCTCGGTCACCATCGAGGAACCGACGACAGCGCCGCAACCCGCGCGCTTGGCCTGCGCCACTTGCCGCTCGGCCTGGCGCAGGGTGCTGTAAGTGGCGAGCTCGACGTCGATCTTCAGCACGCCCAGCAGGTCTTCGAGGTCAGCGTCGATTTCCCGGTAGGTGAGGACGGCGACCCGCGCAGCCCGGGCGCGCGCGTCGGCCACGGCCCGCAGCAGGTCCATGCCGTTGTTGCGCATCAACACGACCGCCATGTCGAGTTGCTGCCGCAGATATTCGCCCGTGGCACCCGCGGAGATCAAGACGTCAGTCCTGCCTTCGCGCTGCAGTGCCCTGGCACGGTCCAGGGACTCGTCAAAGTCGCAATCGATGATTTGAATGTCTGCGCGGGCGGCTTGAGGTTTGACGGCTGCAGCGACCGCACGGGCAAGACGGCTGGGGGACTTGTTCAGGCGCAGATGGCTGATCAGAACGGCCAGGCGAGGACGCGCGGAGACCGACCCCGTCATCCGCGTGATCGACGGCGGCGACATGGGCAGTTGGTGTTGCAAAACATGTTTCATTGTTGCACGCAACGTCTCAAAACTGCGACGCTTCGGCGGCTGCGCAGGGTCCGCAACCCGTCGGCTGCTTGCGTGTGCAGGAATGGGCTTGTGCCTGCAAACAGCGAACGCCTTCATCTTCCGACCGGTGCGGAAATCGTTCGCCATCGCCTGCCGACAGTCCCGCTGGCACACGATCTGCAATCAGTGGCCTTGCTGGCACTCCGAAAGAACCGATGGACTTCTCTCTGCCGCCCGAAATCATCGCGTTGCGCGACCGTGTGCGCAGCTTCATCCGCGAGGAGATATTGCCGTACGAGCGTGACCCACGCTGCGGCCCACACGGTCCCGAAGAATCCCTTCGACGGGACCTGGTGGGCCTCGCGCGCCGGGCTGGCTTGCTGACGCCGCATGCCTCCCGGGAGATGGGTGGCCTGGGCCTGTCCCACGTGGCCAAAGCGGCCGTGTTCGAGGAGGCCGGCTACTCCTGGCTCGGGCCCACCGCCTTGAACATCCACGCGCCCGACGAAGGCAACATCCACTTGATGGAGTCGGTGGCCACGCCGGAGCAGAAGAATCGCTGGCTGCGCCCCCAGGTGGAAGGTCGCACGCGTTCGTGCTTCGCGATGACGGAGCCGCCACCCGGCGCAGGCTCCGACCCGGCCATGCTCGCGACCACGGCCGTGCGCGAAGGTGACCACTACCGCATCAGCGGCGACAAGTGGTTCATCACAGGCGCACAGGGTGCTTCCTATGCCATCGTCATGGCGCGCACCGAGGATGGCCGAGCCACCATGTTCCTGACCGACATGGACCGCCCTGGAATCCACTTGCGCCGCAACATGGACGCCATGGACCGTTGCTTCACGGGCGGCCACGGTGTCCTCGAGTTCCGCGACCTGCTCGTCCCGGCAACAGACATCCTCGGCGAGGCCGGAAAGGGATTCCGCTATGCGCAGGTGCGCCTGGCTCCCGCCCGGCTGACCCACTGCATGCGCTGGCTCGGGCAGGCACAGCGGGCGCATGATTCAGCGATCCGCCATGCGCGTGTGCGCAGTGCTTTCGGCAAACCACTGGCCGAGCATGAAGGCGTTGGCTACAAGCTGGCCGACAACGACATGGACCTTCACACGGCACGGCTGCACATCTGGCACACCGCGTGGCTGCTCGACCAGGGCCTGGCCTGCAATTTCGAATCGAGCCGCGCGAAAGTGGTCTGCTCCGAGGCCTTGTGGCGTGTCGCCGACCGCAGCATGCAGGTGCTCGGAGGCCAGGGCGTCACCGACGAAGCGCCGGTGATGCGCATCTTCATGGACATGCGCGCATTCCGCATCTACGACGGCCCGAGCGAAGTACACCGCTGGAGCATGGCGCGCAAGATCATTGAAGCAGCGCAGGCACCGGCATGAGCACCGTCGCGCAGAACGAATCCCCGGCGATTGGGTGGCCCAATTTCCGTCTCGACGGCCGCACCGCGCTGGTCACTGGCGCCTCCAGCGGGCTGGGCCGGCACTTTGCCAAGCTGCTGGCAGCTCGGGGCGCGAGTGTGACCGTGGCGGCGCGGCGCGCCGACAAGCTCGCGGGCTTGGTGGACGAGATCCACAGTGACGGCGGACAGGCCCTCGCCGTCACGCTCGATGTGACGGATGCGGATTCGGTCGAGCAGGCCTTGTCCGCCATGGCCGAACGAATCGGCGATCCGGACGTCGTCATCAACAACGCGGGGCTGACAGTGACCCGGCCCTTGCTCGAACAGAGCGTGCTCGACTTCGACCGCGTGATGGACACCAACCTGCGTGGATGCTGGCTGGTCGCGACGGCCGCAGCGCGGCGCATGGTGGCTGCCGGGCGCCGAGGCAGCATCGTCAACATCGCGTCCATTCTGGGCGAGCGCGTTGCCGGCGGTGTCGCGCCGTATGCCATCTCGAAGGCGGGCGTCATCCAGGCCACCAAGGCGATGGCACTTGAGCTGGCGCGGCATGGCATCCGCGTCAACGCCCTGCTCCCTGGCTATGTCGTCACCAGTCTCAACCGCGAGTTCCTCGAGAGCGATGCCGGCAAGAAGCTGCAGACCCGCATCCCCACCCGCCGCTTCAGCGAACTGGCCGATCTGGATGGTCCTCTTCTGCTTCTGGCCTCTGACGCCGGCCGCGCCATGTCCGGCGCCGCGCTGGCCGTGGACGGTGCTCATCTGGTGAGCTCGCTATGAATGCCATGTCGACGCCAGCGCTGGGCAGTTGGTTGCGGTCCCGAGGCCTGATCGACACGTCGTCCATCCAGCTCGATCCGATCTCCGGCGGGCAGTCCAACCCGACCTTCCGCCTGACCGCCGACAGCCGCCGCTTCGTGCTTCGCAAACGACCCGCAGGCAAGTTGCTGCCATCGGCCCATGCCATCGATCGTGAATACCGCGTGATGAACGCGCTGCGCGACAGCGCGGTACCTGTTCCCGCGATGCACCTCTATTGCGATGATGAATCCGTCATCGGCACGGCCTTCTACATCATGGAGTACCTGGAGGGCCGAACACTGACGGACCAGTCGCTGCCGGGGATGACGGCCGCCGAGCGCGCAGCGATCTATCGCGAGATGAACCGTGTCATCGCCGAATTGCATCGCGTCGATCTTGGTTCGGTGGGCCTTGCGGATTTTGGCCGGCCCGGCAACTATTTCGCACGGCAGATCACGCGCTGGTCGCGTCAGTGCCTCGAATCCACGCTGCCATTGCCGCCGGCGCTCGTCCGCTTGATCGACTGGCTGCCCCGGCACATCCCACCGGGCGACGAAGCGACGTTGGTGCATGGCGACTTCCGCCTCGACAACCTGATGTTCCATCCGACCGAGCCGCGCATCATCGGTGTGCTCGATTGGGAGCTGTCGACCCTGGGACACCCGATGGCCGACTTCGCCTACCACTGCATGAGCTGGCGCGTGGCGCCAGCCATCTGGCGCGGCATCGGCGGGCTGGACTTGGATGCGCTCGGCATCCCCACCGAAGAAGAGTACATCGCGCAATACCGTGAGGCGACCGGCCGCGACGGCAGCGCACATTGGGAGTTCTACCTCGCGTACAACCTGTTTCGCATGTCGGCCATCCTTCACGGCATCGCGCAGCGGGCAGCCGAAGGCACAGCTGCAGCAGCCGACGCGACATCGACCGGTGCCAAGGCCGGCCCACTGGCCGAGATCGGCTGGGCATGTGCGCGGCGCAGCGATGCGATGGGCACTCGATTGATCACTTGACGACCGACCGGGCGGTCGATACGATGGCCGCAAGATGACCCCGACCATCCCCGTACCCATCAGCAGTCACCGGTACCCGAGGCTGTTCGAGCCTTTTGCGATCGGCAAGGTCCGCCTGGCGAACCGGCTGGTCATGTTGCCCCACGGGACCAGCATGGTTCACGACGGGGGCATCACGGACGAGGACATTGCCTACTACGAGGCACGCGCCCGGTCCGGGCCAGCCCTGCTCATCACCGGCGCCGCGGTGGTCCACGACACCTCCGCGATTCGATCGCGCAAGCTGGTCGAGCCGTACAACGAGGCGGCGCTCGATGGGCTGCGCAGGAGGGTTGATGCAGTGCATGCCCACGGCGTGCGAATCGTCGGCCAGATCGTCCACCTGGGCCGCGAGCTCATCGGCGGCGAGTTCGACAACGCGCCGCTGGCGCCCTCACCCATCCGCTCGCCGCGAGATCCCTTTGCGCCCCACGAGCTGGATGCGAGCGAGATCGCCATGCTCGTCGAGTCCTTCGGCGTGTGCGCCGCGAACCTCAAGCACACGGGCCACGACGGGGTCGAGATCCACGGTGCCCACGGGTACCTGATCGGCCAGTTCCTCTCGCCCGCCACCAACCAGCGAACCGACGCCTACGGAGGCGATCCGCAACGCCGGCTTCGCCTCCTGCGGGAAGTCAACGCGTCGATCCGCCGCCATTGCGGCGACGACTTTCTGCTTGGCCTGCGCCTGTCCGCGGACGAGGAAATCGTCGACGGCATGACGGTGGCGGACACCGCAAGGATCAGCCGCGCGCTCGCCGACGACGGCATGACCGATTACCTCAGCATCACCCTGGGCACTCGTGGCATGTACGTCAAGGACGCGACGTCGCCCGAAGCCACTGCGGCGCGAATGGCCGGCATCATCCGCGAAGCCTCCGGCCTGCCGACGCTGGTCGGCCAGCGCATCACCACGCCCCGGGTGGCAGAGCAGATCTTGGAGGCGGGCCAAGCGGACCTGATCGGCATGGCGCGCTCCTTCATCGCCGACCCGGACTGGGTGCGCAAGGCCGCGGCCGGGGAAGAGCACCGCATCCGCCCGTGCATCGGCCTGAACCAGGATTGCCGTGCCTTCTCGCCGCACCTGCACTGCGCGGTGAATCCCCTGGCCGGCCGCGAGGCGCAGGCCGGCTTCGACGAGGCGGAGCGCGCGGCCAACCCGCGCCGCGTCGCCGTCATCGGCGCCGGCCCGGCCGGCCTGGAGGCCGCACGCGTGGCCGCCGCCAGAGGCCATGCGGTCACGCTCTTCGAGGCCACGGGCAGCGTGGGCGGCCAGTTCCTGTACTCAGCGTCCATTCCACGGCGCGGCGAGGTGAAGCTCATCATCGACTGGCTCCACGGCGAGGTGCGCCATCAGCGCGTGCAGGTGGAACTGAATACCCGCATCGACGGTCCCGCCGACCTCCAGGGCCGCTTCGACGCGGCAGTCATCGCCACCGGCGCGGTCGCGCAGCCTGTCGAGGAGACGCCTGACATGCGCGGCGCCGTTCCGTGGTTCGACATCCTCGCGAACGGCGCACCCGCGCCTGGCGCTACTGGCAAGGCGGTCCTCGTCGACGACGGTGTCGGGTTCTGGTTCACCTACGGCGTGGCCGAAGCCCTGGTCAAGGCCGGTTGGCGCCTGCTGATCGCCTCGCCCTCCACCGCCATCGCCGGTGGCATGCCGGTGGAAAGCAGCGGCCCTTTGCTGGCAAGGCTGGGACAGGCCGGCACGCAGTACCGTGTGCTCACCGAATTGGAAAGCTGCGAACCGGGCATGGCTCGCCTCATGAACCTGACCAGCGGCGAGGGCGAAGACGTGGCGTGCGATCTCACCGTGTTGCAGACCGGCAGGCGATCGATCGACGAACTCTACAAGCGGCTTCGCGGCGGCCCGATCGAGGCGCACGCCATCGGCGACTGCGTCGCCCCGCGTCGCATTTCCCACGCCATTCTCGAGGGCCACCGCATCGGGTGCGCGCTCTAGACCGGCCAAGAAGTCCAGGCACAACAGGAGACCGTTCAATGAAGAACTTCGCCGGCCGCGTGGCCGTCATCACCGGTGCCGGCAGCGGCATCGGCGCCGCCATGGCGCGGCGCTTCGCCCGATCGGGCATGAAGGTCGTCATCTCGGACATCGATGCGGCGGCTGCGGAATCGACCCGCGCAGCGCTTGGCGCGGCCGGCCACGCCGCGATCGCCGTGCGCACCGACGTCTCCATCCCGGCTCAGGTCGAGGCGCTCGCCGAGGCCGCCTACGAGCACTTCGGCGCCGTGCACCTGCTGTGCAACAACGCAGGCATCGTTCCCTCCGGCCGCCAGCGGACGATCTGGGAATATCCGCTGGAAGACTGGCAGTGGTCGCTGGGCGTGAACCTGATGGGTGTGATCCACGGCTTGCGCAGCTTCGTGCCCCGCATGCTGGCCCAGGGCGACGAGGGGCACGTGGTCACCACGGCCTCGGTGGCCGGACTCGTCAGCAGCTCGGGCTCGGTGGCGTATGGCATCGCGAAGGAGGCAGCCATTCGCGCGACGGAAGCCCTCTATGCGGCACTGCAGGAGCGCGGTGCGCGCATCGGCGTGACGCTGCTGTGTCCAGGGCTCGTGAACACCAGCATCTACCGATCGGAGCGCAACCGTCCCGCCGACCTGCGCCCCGCCGAGGGCATGGCCGAAGAGACGCCCGAGCTGCGGTCCATCGCCGAGCAGTTGTACGGCAACGCCATCTCGCCCGACGAGGTGGCCGAGATGCTCCACCAGGCGGTCCTGGACGACCAGTTCTACCTGCTGACCACCGACAAGTTCGACTCACCCATCCGGAATCGGATGGAGGCCATCCTCGCCCGCCGCAACCCACGCTTCCCCAGCCTGGTGGAGTTGTCAAAGTCTGACCTGCGCACGGGGAGGTCGCTGTCATGAGCGGTCGCCTCTGCGACAAGGTGGCGCTGATCACCGGTGCAGCCTCGGGCATCGGACTGGAGAGCGCCCGACGCTTCGCGCAAGAGGGTGCGGCCGTCGTCCTCGCCGACCGCAATGCGACCGGCCTCTTGGCAGCATGGGCCGAGTTGCAGGCCGGCGGCGATCGGCATTTGGCCATCGCCTTCGACGTCACCGTCGAATCAGACTGGATCGCTGCGATCGAGCAAATCCGCACGCGCTACGGCCGCCTGGACATCCTCGTCAATAACGCAGGCTTCGGCCGCTTCCGCTCGATCCCCGAGACCACGCTCGACGAATGGCGCGCGACCCTCGCCGTCAACCTCGACAGTGTGTTCCTGGGCACCAAGCACGCCCTGCCCCTGCTGGCCGAAAGTGGACGGGGCGCCATCGTCAACATGTCGTCGATGCGTGGCCTGGTCGCCGGCCCCTCATCCGGGGCTTACACCGCGGCCAAGGCCGGCGTGCGGCTCTTCACCAAGGTGACGGCACTCGAGTGCGCCGCCGAGCGCAACGGCGTGCGAGCCAATTCCGTGCACCCGGGACACGTCGCGACGCCGCTCACCGCCGCGGCCCATGCCAACCCGGACACCGCCAGGGAATTCCTGGCGCACACGCCCCTGGGGCGCTTCGCCCATCCGCGCGAGATCGCCGACGTTGTCCTGTTCCTCGCCAGCGACGAGGCGAGCTACATGACCGGCAGCGAGGTCGCCGTCGATGGCGGGGTCACCGCGCAGTAGTGCGCAGTCGCGCAAGCCCCCGCCACCGTTCCCCTGCACCTGCACCTGCGAAAACGAACCCACACGATCATGTCTTTACCCGTTCTCGCCTGTCCCAGCCTGCTCCGCCTGGACGACGGTCGCCCCAGCCTGATCGGCAGCCGCTGCGCCGACTGTGGCGAAGTCTATTTCCCCTCGAACGCGAGTTGCACCCGCTGCCTGGGCACTCGCCTGGAGCCGCACGACCTGGGCAGCAGCGGTGTGCTGTGGTCGTGGACCATCCAGGGCTTTCTGCCCAAGCCGCCCTACAACGGCGGCGAGACCGCCGACAGCTTCCGGCCCTATGGCGTCGGTTACGTCGAGATGGCCTGCGGCATCAAGGTGGAATCGCGGCTCACGTCGGCCGATCCAGCCTTGCTGCGCATCGGGATGCCCATGTCACTGACCATCGTCTCCTACCGGCTCTGCGAGAACGGCGAACGGGTGAGCACCTTCGCCTTCGAGCCCTCGGTCGAATGCGTGAAGGAGAGCGAGCATGTCTGAGGATGTCGCCATCATCGGCATCGGCATGCACCCCTTCGGGCGGCACGACGATCTGTCGGGACGCGCGCAGGGCGCCCATGCCCTGCGTGCCGCATTGCAGGATGCCGGCGTCTCGTGGGCTGAGGTGGACGTCGCCTATGGCGGGAGCCACGACGCTGGCAACGCTGACGCGCTGTGCAACGACCTGGGCCTCACAGGATTGCCCTTCATCAACGTCGCCAACGGCTGCGCCACGGGCGGCAGCGCGATCGCGAGCGCGGTCGCGGCAATCCGCGCGGGGATGGCCGAGGTTGCAGTGGCCGTCGGCTTCGACAAGCATCCGCGAGGCGCCTTCAACCCCCACCCTCGCGATTGGGGGCTGCCCGACTGGTATGGCGAGACGGGCCTCATGTTGACCACCCAGTTCTTCGCGCTCAAGACCCGTCGCTATCTGCATGATCACGGCATCAGCGAGGATGCGCTGGTACGCGTGGCCGAACGAGCCTACCGCAACGGGGCGCTGAACCCGAATGCCTGGCGGCGGCGCGCCATGTCTTCCACGGAGATTGCCGAATCGGCACCGGTCAACCTGCCGCTGCGGCAATACATGTTCTGCAACCCGGCAGAAGGCGGCGCGGCGCTGGTGCTGTGTCGCGCCACGGCAGCGAAGCGCTGGTGCGAGAAGCCAGTGCTGGTGAAGGCGGCAGTGGTGCGCACGCGCCACCACGGTTCGTTCGAGGTGTTCAGTCCGGCGCTGGCAGCACAGCAGGCGAGCGCGCCCACCGTCACCGCGTCCCGCGCGGCGTTCGAGCAGGCCGGTGTGGGGCCGCACGACATCGACGTCATCCAGATCCAGGACACCGACTCCGGCAGCGAGATCATCCACCTGGCAGAGAACGGCTTTTGCGAGCACGGCGCGCAGGAGCGACTGCTGCGCGACGGAGACACCGAGATCAGCGGCCGCCTGCCCGTCAACACCGACGGTGGATGCCTGGCCAACGGCGAGCCGATCGGCGCGTCCGGCCTGCGCCAGGTGATCGAGGTCTGCACGCAATTGCGCGGGGAAGCGGGGCCGCGTCAGGTGCCCGGCCATCCGCGGCTGGGCTATACCCACGTCTACGGCGCGCCAGGCGTGAGCGGCGTCACCATCTTGCAGCGCTAGTCCAAAGAGCCAAGGAGACACGTGCGTGGCTGACGAGCAGACCATCGAGTGCGACCTCATGGTCATCGGCGCCGGCATGGCGGGCCTGTCGGCTGTCGGCTGGGCGGCAGAACGGGGGGCCCGGGTGATCGTGGTCGAAAGGGCAGCGACGACGGGCGGCTCGGCCGTGCTGTCCGGCGGGGTGCTGTGGACCGCGTCATCGCCGAAGAGGATGGCGCTGTACGGGGGCGGCAACCCGGAACTGGGGGCGGTGATCTGCGCCACCTTTCCGGACGCGGTGGCATGGCTGCGCAAGCGCGAGATCGCCGTCTCACCGAAGATGAACGTGCTCCATGGGTACGGCTACCAGATCGACATCATCGAGCACCTGCGAGGCTGCGAGACGCTGGTCGAGCAGGCAGGCGGACACGTGGTGCTCGGCACCGACACGCTGGAGCTCCTGCGCGACGAGGCCGGCGCGGTCATTGGCGCGCGCACGTCGCATGCGGATGGCGACGTCACGGTGCGCGCCGGTTCGACGATCCTGGCGACCGGTGGCTTCCAGGGCTCGGCCGAGATGCGCGCGCGCTACATCCATCCCAACGCCGAGGGCATCCTGCTGCGCTCGCAACCGGTGAGTGACGGTCGCGGCTTGCGCCTGGGTGCGGCGGCCGGTGGCGAAATCGCCGGCACCAATCGAGGCTTCTACGGTCACCTGGTGAGCGAATCGCCGGACTGGGGGCAGGAGCGGCTCTACACGAGGTTGAGCCAATACCACAGCGACCACGCGCTCCTGCTCAACGAACAAGGCCACCGGTTCTGCGACGAAACACTCGGCGATCACACCAACTCCTGCTTCACCGTATCGCAGCCGGGCGCGCGCGCGCTGTGCTTCTGGGACACTCGGGTGCATGAGCTGTTCGCCACGCAGCCCATCGTGGCGAGCGCCGTGCCGGAAGACAAGATGGCGGTTGCGCTGGAGCACGGCGGCAAAGGGGTGGTCGCGAGAACGCTGGAGCAAGTGGCGGGTTTCGCCGCTGAGCACGGCTTCGATGGCGCGCGGACCTTGCACACCATCCGGGACTTCAATGCGGCCACGCGCAACGGCTGGGAGCGGCTCGATCCGCCCCGTGCCGAGAGATGCGAGCCGCTGGACAAGGCGCCCTTCTACGCGCTGATCGTGCATCCGGCGATCACCTTCACCTTCGGCGGCCTGAGCATCGACACTGGCGCTCGCGTGCTGCGCACCGATGGCAGCGTCGTGCCGGGACTGCTGGCCGCCGGCGCGGACGCGGGTGGCGCCTTCGGCATCGGCTATGCCGGCGGTCTGGCGATGGCGATGACCTTCGGGATCACAGCCGCGCGCAGCGCGGGCTGGCGATGAGCAAGACAGTTCGACAACCGATTCGCAGGACGGTGAGCGACATGATGAGCAAAGCACTACATGGCACGTTGGGCGAGCCGCCGGGCGCGACCAGGACCCCGTCGTCGTCGACTTCCCCGATGACCTCCAGCGAGGTCCGGGCGCGCCGTTTCGCCCTGCTCTCGCTGTTCCTGATCGCGATGTTCAACTACATCGATCGCACCATCCTGTCGATCCTGCAGATCCCGATCAAGGCGGAGCTCGGCCTGTCCGACGGACAGATCGGCGCGCTGACCGGTCTGTCCTTCGCACTCTTCTACACCACGCTGGCGCTGCCCATCGCGCGCCTGGCGGACCGTATCAGCCGACGCTGGATCGTGGTCGCGTCACTGGCGCTGTGGAGCCTGATGACGGCGCTGAGCGGGCTGGCGATCGGGTTCGCATCGTTGGTCTTCTTCCGCATCGGCGTGGCGATCGGCGAGGCGGGAAGCGGGCCCGCGAGCGTCTCCCTGCTCGCCGACTATTTCCCGCCGAAGCAACGCGCCACCGCCATGTCGACCTACGGACTGGGGCTGCCGCTGGGACTGATGCTCGGATACAGCGCGACCGGTTGGCTGGCGGAAACGGTGGGCTGGCGCCATGCCTTCGCCATCATCGGCGGGTTCGGCGTGGCGCTGGCGCCTCTTGCGCTGATGATGCTGAAGGACGCGCCGCGGGGACGCTACGACCCGCCTCCCCCGGTGGGCGAAGTGCGCCTGGGGATCCTGCCGTCGATGCGCCTGCTTTGGCGCATCAAGGCCTTCCGCTTTGCAGTCGTGGCCACCATGCTGCACGGCTTCTCGCAGTATTCGATGATGACGTGGAACGCGCCGTTCTTCGTGCGGCTTCACGGCTTCACGCTGTCCCAGGTGTCGCTGCTGATGGCGGTGCTCGCCGGTGCGGGCGGCGCGATCGGAATGTACCTGGGCGGATTCCTCGCCGATCGATTGGCGGTCCGCGATGCGCGTTGGCGGCTGTGGGTGATGGCGATCGCCGTCGGTGGCACCGTCCCGTGCGGGCTGATTCAGTATCTGGTGCCCTCGACGGGCGTTTCGGTCGCGGCCGCGGCGATGGCTGCGCTCCTGATGGTCGCCTATTTCGGGCCGATCCTGGCGGTGACGCAGTCCGTGGTGCCGCCGGACATGCGCGCGTTCAGCAACTCCGTCCTGTCGCTGTGCTTCAATCTCTTCGGGCTGGGCCTGGGGCCGTGGTTCACCGGTCTGTGCAGCGACCTGTTCGCGCGGGACCCGGCTGTAGGCGCCGACGCACTGCGCTACGCCTTGTCGTTGTCACTGGTGCCGGGGTGCATCGGCGCGGTGATGTTCGTCTACGCCGCGCGCTTCTTCAAGGCGTCCAGGACCGGGACATGAGCAGGCGCGGCACGACAGGCTGCGCTCACCGGCTGCTATCGGGAGCGAAAGTCCGGCCGGCGCTTCGCGACGAATGCGGCCACGGCTTCCGCGAAATCCTCCGAGGCCGCACCGGCAAGGAACGCGACCCGCTCAGCCTCCAGGTGGCTGGCGAAGTCGTTGTCGAATGCGGCATGGATCAGTTGCTTGGTGCGGCCCAGTGCGGCGGTCGCCTGGCGCGCAAGCCCTTGCGCAAGCTCGGTGACTTCGCGGTCCAGCGATTCGTCCGGCACGACCCGCGTGACCAGTCCGATCTCCAGGGCGCGGCGAGCATCGATGCGCTCGTCGAGCAACGCCAGCTCCAGCGCCCGGCGCACGCCGAGCAGCCGCGGCAGGCTGTGGCTGCCGCCCCCGTCGGGTGAAGCGCCGAGCTGGCCATAGGCCACCTTGAAGGTGCTGCCCTCGCCCGCGACGGCGATGTCGCAGGCACACATCAGGGACAGGCCGAATCCGGCCGCTGCCCCGCGAACCGCCGCGATGACTGGCTTGGGCATGGCCCGCAGGGCCGCCACCGCATCACCCACATCGGTGATCAGCGCGCTGAGCTTCGCGTCCCGCTCGGCGGCCGGCAGCGGCAATAACTCCGCAAAGTAGCGGACATCTCCTCCCGCCATGAAATGCCGCCCGGCACCTGTCACGATGACGCAGCGCACCGCATCATCGCGACCCAGTTCGAGGGCAGCACCGGCCAGCTCACTGGCCATCTCGGGGCCGACGGCGTTCATCGCCTCGGGCTGGTTCAGCACGATGCGGACGACGGCGCCGTCGCGCTCAACGATCAACTTTCGATTCATTGCGCAACTCCCAAGCGAAGGCGAGATCAAGCCGCCGTCGCGAGGAAGCGGGCGAAGTGTTCGTCCCTGCTTCCGAAGAGCGCGGCGTTCACCATGAGCCGGCGGAAATAGTGGCTCACGTCCAGTTCCTCGGTGAGTCCGAGGCCGCCGTGCATCTGCACGGCCTCGTTCGCGACATGGCGTGCCGCATTGCAGACGTAGGCCTTTGCGCCACTGACGACGCGCCCGCGCTCGGTAGCCGGCTTGGACAAGGCTCGCTGGGCCGCGAGCGTCATCGCAGCGATTTCCTCCTGCAGCAGGAACATGTCCACGGCCCGATGCTGCAGCGCCTGGTTGCTGCCGATCACCCGGCCGAACTGCTTGCGGGTCTTCAGGTATTCGCAGGTGCTGGTCATCAACGCGCGCACGACGCCCAGGGCTTCTGCACATTGAGCCGCCGCTGCGTGGTCGAGGGCCTCGTCGATCGCCGCTTGTGCCGATCCGCCATGGTCGGGGTCGAGCAGTTCGGCCGCGGCCCCCGCGAAACTCACGTTGGCCGCACCGCGGCCGTCCACCAGCCGGTAGCGCTTCACCTCGACGCCGGCGGCATGCGGGTCCACGAGGTAGAGCCGCACGCCACCGCCCGGTTTCGTGTCGGATGCGGAGACGATCAGGCGGTCGGCGATGTCCCCGTGCAAGACTGCGATCTTGCCTCCGGAGAGCATTCCGTTGCGGACCTCGCAAGCGCCGCTTCCATCGGCCGCACCGGCCGCGTCGACGTGTGCAAAGGCGAGCTTGAGCGAACCATCGGCCAAGCCTGGCAACAGCCGCTCTAGCTGCGCGCCGCTGCCCTGGCTCAGCACCAGGCCGCTGCCGACGATGACACTGGCGAGGATCGGCTCCATGAGCAGGCGGGTACCGACCACATCCATGAGAGCCCCGATGGCCAGGGCATCGGCGTTCAGGCCGCCCTGCGCTTCCGGCAGACGCAGGGCCAGCCAGCCGAGTTCGCCGTAGGCCTGCCAGGCGTCCGCGCTCCAGCCGGCAGCATCCGACAGCACCGTACGCCGCTGCAGGAAGCTGTAGTTGTCGTCCGCATAACGTTGCGCGCTGTCGCGCAGCATGAGCGCAGCTTCCATGTCCATGATCATGTCGACCCCTCGTCCGACGAGTACGTCGGACGGTCCCCCAAGAGGACCCGGGCCGGCTTGGGAGCGGCCCGGCGCTCGGCCCGCGGAAGAATGGTTGGCACAGGGTGTCTCATAGCCCCAAAACCGTCTTGGCGACGATGTTGCGTTGAATCTCGGAGGCGCCGCCGAAGATGGTGGACGCACGGTTGTAGAGGTGATCCTTGATGATGCCGCCGGCATCGTCGGTTCCGAGCGGCGGCAGTCCGCCTTCGTGCAGCGCCGCCGTGTCGTAGGCGGCTGCGGCAACCTCAAGGACATCGATCGCCGCCTCGGCGATGTGCTGGTAGAGCTCGGTGCCGCGCAGCTTGATCAGCGACGCCTCGGCGCCGTGTTCGGTGCCGCACATCATCGACTCCACCGCCTGGTAGGCGGCCTCCTCCAGCGCCATGAAGCGCAGCTCGAGCTCGCCGATGCGAGCGTCGATGCGCGGCGATGCCCGGCCCGATGGCCTCGCCAGCTCCTTCAGCCGCGCAAGTGCATGCCAAGCCATGCCGACGATGGCGCCGGCAGTGCGCTCGTTCTTGAGCAGGAACTTGGCATAGGTCCAGCCCTCGCCTTCCTCGCCGACCAGGTTGTCTATCGGCACGCGCACGTTCTCGAGCCACACCTCGTTGACGTGGTGGTAGCCGTCCATGGTGGCGATCGGCTTCACGCTCACGCCGGGGCTGCGCATGTCGACGAGGAGAAAGGAGATCGATCTGTGCGCAGCCTCATCCCGCGTGGTCTTGACCAGGCAGAACATCCAGTCGGCCCACTGGGCATAGGTCGTCCACACCTTCTGGCCGTTCACGACGTAATGGTCCCCTTGGCGGACGGCCTCGGTGCGCAGCGCCACCAGGTCGGATCCAGCCCCGGGCTCCGAGTAGCCCTGGGCCCAGAACTCCGCCGTGGTGGCGATTCCGGGCAGGAAGCGCGCCTTCTGCGCTGGCGAACCGAAGGTGTAGATGACCGGCCCGACATACTTGACGCCGAAGGGAATGATCCATGGACAACCGAGGCGGGCCAACTGGTCCTCGAAGGCGAAGCGCTCCAGCAGCGTCCACGCCTGCCCGCCGCACTCCCTGGGCCAATGGCCGATCGCCCAGCCTTGCTCGTGCAGCAGTTGCATCCAGTGCACATAGTCGGACTTGCTCAGCACCTGGTGGCGCCGGGACCTTGACTTGAGGTCCTCGGGAAGGACGTGGTCGTAGAAGCTGCGGACAGCTTCCCGCAACTGTTCTGCGCGGGCTCGGACTGTGTCGATGTCATCGGTCATTGGCTGTTCCCCTGTCACTGAACCAGTGCGCCGCCGTCGATGGTCAACTCGGTGCCTGTCGTGTACGACGATTCATCGGACGCGAGAAACATGACGCCGGCCACGACTTCGTCCACGCGGCCCAGGCGGCGCATGGGAATGCGCGACAGCCGGCGCTCCAGCTTCGTCGAATCCGACAACACGCCGTGCAGCATGCCGCCGTCGATCGGACCGGGATGGACCGAGTTGCAACGAATGCCCTCGTGCGCGTACTGGGCGGCGATGACCTTCGTGAAGGTTCGCACCGCCCCCTTGCTTGCGGCATACGCGGCCTCCATCAGCGAGCCCTGGCCGAGGGCCGCGAGGGACGAGACATTGACGATCGAGCCGCCGCCCCCTGCCCGCATCAGCGGGATGGCATGCCTGGTACCCAGAAAGACGCCGCGAGCATTCACGGCCATGATGCGGTCCCACGCTTGCACCGTGCACTGCTCGAGCGGGGTCGGCGCAGGCCCCAGGCCCGCGTTGTTCACGAGCACATCCATCCGGCCGAAGCGCTCGATGACGCGCCCGATCGCCGCCTGCCAGTCCGCCTCGTTCGTCACGTCGAGATGAACGTACATGGCTTCCCTCCCGAGCGCGGCAATGTCCGCTTGCACAGCCTGTCCGGCCGCATCGCTGATGTCGCCAATCGCCACGCTGGACCCGGCGGCGGCGAAGGCCCTCGCGATGGCAACTCCGATGCCATGGGCGCCCCCGGTGACCAGCACGGACTTGCCTTCGAGATTGTTCATGAGAGGAGTCTCATCGCGTTGACAGCCCCTAGCCCGCGTCGACAAACTGCCAGGCCGCAGCGGCGAGCGGCCTGATGTTGGCCGTGATTTCCGCCGCGTTCGACGCGGCGGCGTTACCGTCGATGAGCCGATGCGCGATGCCCTGCAGGATCGCCGCCGTGCGAAACAGGTTGAAGGCCCGGTAGAAGGGCAGGCTCGCGTCGAAGTCGAAGCCCGTGCGCTCGGAATATCGCCGGATGTAGTCGTCCAGCGTGGGAATACCCAGCGCCGCCAGGTCCTCGCCGCGCAAGGTGCCGCGCGCATCCACGCCAGGCGGCCGGTACCACTCCATCGCGTGGTACATCAGGTCTCCGAGCGGGTGGCCGAGGGTCGACAGCTCCCAATCGACGACGCCCACCACCTTCGGCTGCGTCGGGTGAATCAGGATGTTGTGGAACGAATAATCCCCGTGGATGATCGTGCAGCGCCCGTCGTCTGCCGGCACTGCTGTAGGCAGCCATGCGATAAGACGCTCCATGTCGGGGATCTCTTGCGTCCTGGACAGGTCGTATTGGCGCGACCAGCGAGCGATCTGTCTCGCGAAGTAGTTGCCCGGCCTGCCGAAGTCAGCCAGCCCGTGTGCCGCATAGTCGACTGCGTGAAGCCGCGCCAGCGTCTGGTTGGCCGAGTCGAACACGGCTGCCCGTTCGGCCGGAGCGAGATCGGGCATCCTGCAGTTCCAGAAGATCCGGCCCGGGACGTGGCTCATCACGTAGAACATGCTGCCGAGGACGCTGGGGTCGTCGCACAGGGCGATCGGCTGCGGCACGGGGAACTCGCCGGGCAGGCCGGCCAAGACACGCATGACTCTGAATTCCCGGTCCACGGCGTGCGCCGACTTCAGCAAGGGCCCTGGCGGCTGCTTGCGTAGCACGTACTTCGACTTGCGCGTCTCCAACAGGTAGGTCAGGTTCGACTGCCCGCCCTGGAATTGCTTCGTGCTCACCGGGCCCTCGTATCCGGGCACATAGGCATGAAGATAGTCTTCCAGCCGCCGTGGATCGATGTGCGCGAACTGCCGCACCTCGCCGACATCGCCGATGTACGACTTCGGCAACGTGCCCGCCCCGCCGTTCATCGCAGCCTGCTCGCCGGCTTCGCTGGCGGCATCACACATGGCCGAACGCGCCATCACGCGCGCTGCATTCAATCCGACGAGACGAGATTTCGGAGAGCATCTGCTCCTCCCTTCATTCGAGGTTTCGCCGCAACGGCACGCCGCGGCAACGGCATTCCGGTGGCTATTTCCAGTCGTACCATTCGACCGGTCGGACGAATATTACCGACCGGTCGGTCGGGTGTCAACTTGGGCGCGGTACCTCTTGAACAACAGTCGGTCACTTTCCCTCGTTGCTCGATGGATTCTTGACCCTCGACCGACCGGTCGGTACGATGCGATATCCAGGCATGACTCAGGAGCATCGACATGACAGATTCGAACGCTTTGCTGCAGTCGGTTCTGCTGAAGCAGCTCGCGCCCTTCACGCTCTCCGGCTACGCCTTGCTTCGCGAGGTCATCGACAGCGACGGTGCATTGCCGGGCAGGCTCAAGTGCCTGTTCTCGGCGGTCGCCGCCGCGAACAAGGGGTACCTGGAGCTGGCCCAAGGCGAACTCGAACGCGCGGCACGGTTGGGGCTGCTGCTCAACGACGCCGCGAGCGGCCTCATCTTGCTGAGCAGCCTGAGGGGCGAAGGCGCCGCGCTCGCGTTCGACGCAGTGCTTGCCAAGGTCTATGGCCCCCCGGCCTCTGATCCACGTGCGCCCACCCTCGCGCGGGCTGCCCCCGGCGAGGCCGAGGCGAACTTCAGGAGCTACTGGGGAACGGTGCCGCCAGCCTTGGCGAGCCTGCTGCGCCTGGTGCCGAAAGGGGCTGACGGCTACTTCCTGATGCGCAAGGGGACGATCGAGTGCAACCAGCTCGATCGCAAGTCGGCGGAGCTGATGCTGATCGCCGTCCTGGCCTCCGACTACAGCCCGCAGGCGGCCACCCACATCAAGGCGGCGCGCGCCGTGGGCGCGACCGACGCGGAGATGGCCGAGGCGGTGCTTTGCGCCGTTCCTTCGGCCGGCATCGCGTCCTGGATGGCAGTCGGCGTGCTGATCGAAGCGGCATGAGTCTGTCGACGAACCGCCAGTGGCTGCTGCGCAAGAGGCCCGATGGGCTCATGAAGGCCGCAGACCTCGAACTGCACCAGGCGCCGGTCCCTGCGATCGGCGACGGGCAGATCCTGATCCGAGTCATGTTCCTGTGCATGGACCCGACCATCCGCAACTTCATGAAACCCGATCCCGGCTACGGTGTTCCGATTGCGCTCGGTGAGCCTGTCAAAGGGATGGTGCTGGGGAGGATCGTCCAGTCGCGCGACCCGGCGCGGACGGAAGGCGAACTGGTTTGGGGCTTCGGATCATGGAGCGACTACGTCGTCGGCGCCGGCATCCGGTTCCACCCGGCTCCCGTCCATCTGGGCCATGCCCCGCCCGTCTACGCGCACGCCCTCGGAACAATCGGCTTGACGGCCCATCACGGACTGTTCGACGTGGCCGGCCTGCGGCATGGCGACACGGTGCTGATCAGCGCCGCCGCAGGTGCGGTGGGCTCGCTGGTCGGCCAGATGGCCCGCATCGGCGGCGCATCGCGGGTCGTCGGGATTGCCGGCGGCGCCGAGAAGTGCAGGCGTGCGACGGAATGCTACGGCTACGACGTCTGCATCGACCACCAGGGCGCGCAGCGCTTGCGCGATGCAGTCGGCGACGCGCTGCCGGACGGAGTCGACGTGGTGTTCGAGAGCGTTGGGGGTGCCGTGCTCGAAGCAGCCCTCGACCAGGTCAACAAGCATGCCCGCGTCGCGCTGTGCGGCATGGTGTCCCGCTACGGCAGCACCGCGCCGTCGCCGGGGCCCGAGAACCTGTGGAACCTGGTGGTCAAGTCCGCTCGGATCCAGGGTTTCCTGGTCAGCGACATGTTCGGCCAGCCGGCGCGAATCGCCGAGACGCTTCGCGTGATCGACGGCTGGATCCGTGACGGCCGCCTGCGCTACGACATCGACATCCGCCACGGCTTCGAGCGGGTCCCCGAAACATTCAACTGCTTGTTCACCGGCGCCCATGCGGGGCGGTTGGTGGTGGACATCGAACACTAGGAGCGTCTTCCCGATGAGTCGAGTCAGTTATGCCCTTCACGGCAGCGTCGCCGTGGCCACCGTCGAAAATCCCCCCGTCAACGCGCTGAGCCATGCGGTGCGCAACGGGCTGATGGACGCCATCGGACGCTGCATGGGCGATCCGCAGTCGCAGGCGCTGGTGATCGTCGGCGGCGGCGCCACGTTCGTCGCGGGCGCGGACATCAACGACTTCGGCAAGCCCTACGTCACGCCGACGCTCTACGACATCATGGATGCGTTGATGGCCTGCCCCAAACCGGTCATCGCGGCCATCCACGGCACTGCCTTCGGCGGCGGTTTCGAGCTGGCGCTCTCCTGCCACTGGCGAATCGCCGTGCGCAACGCCCAGGTCGGCCAGCCGGAGGTGAAGCTCGGTCTGATGCCTGGCGGCCGGGGCACGCAGTGGTGGACCCGACTCGCCGGTCCGGAGGTGGCGCTGTCGGTCTGCACCACGGGCGATCCCGTGGACGCAGAACGGGCCTGCACGTGGGGCGTGATCGACCGCGTTGTCGACGGCGACCTGCTGGACAGCGCGCTGCAACTCGCCGAGGAGGCGGCCAGTGGAACGCTGCCCGCCCGCACGCTCTGTACCGTCACCGACAAGATCCGTGACCTCGATCCGAAGCTGTTCGCCGACTTTCGCGAGAAGCGCCAGCGCAAGTGGAAGGGCTTGCTCGCGCCGTGGAAGATCGTCGATTGCATCGAGGCGGCCTGCAGGCTCGACTTTGCCCAAGGAGCGAAGCTCGAACGGCAGGCGTTCGAGGAATGCGAGCGCAGCCCCCAGAGTCGGGCGCTGATCCACCGCTTCTTCGCGGAGCGCGCCGCGGGCAAGGTGAAGGATGTGGGCACCGTGCTCGCCGCGCCGATCCGATCCGCCGCGATCGTCGGCGCCGGCACCATGGGCGGCGGCATCGCCATGTGCTTTGCCAACGCGGGGATCCCGGTCACGCTGCTCGACACCTCGCAGGACGCGTTGAGCCGCGGGCTCGCGACCATTCGCGGCAACTATGCCACCTCGGTGGCACGGGGCAGCATGACGCAGACGAATGCCGACCGGGCCCTGGCCTGCATCCACACGACCGACCGCGATGCCGATCTCGGCGACGCAGACGTCATCGTCGAAGCGGTGTTCGAGGACCTGGCGCTGAAGAAGGAGGTCTTCCGCCGACTGGATGCGGTGGCCAAGCCCGGCGCCTTGCTGGCGACCAATACGTCGACCCTCGACGTGGATGCGATCGCTGCAGCGACCTCGCGCCCGCAGAGCGTGCTCGGCCTGCACTTCTTCAGTCCTGCCAATGTCATGCGCCTGCTGGAGATCGTGCGCGGCGCGCGCTCAAGCCCTGCCGCCATCGCGACCGCCCTCGGTCTGGCCAGGACCTTGCGCAAGATCGCAGTGGTCGCGGGCAACGCCGAGGGCTTCATCGGCAATCGCATTCTCGACGCCTATGGAACCGAGGCAGACTTCCTTCTCGAGGAGGGCGCTACGCCCTGGCAGATCGACCACGTGCTGGTCGAGTTCGGATTCCCCATGGGCCTGTTCGCCATGCGCGACATGGCCGGGCTGGACGTGTTCTGGCGCATCCGCCAGCAGCAGAAGAACTCGCCCCACCCCCGGCCCAGGCGCAGCTGCGCCATTGCCGACCGCATCCACGAGATGGGCCGACTTGGACAGAAGAACGGACGCGGCTACTACGTCTACCGGGGGCGCGAGGCCATCCCGGATCCGGAGATCGAATCGCTCATCGCCGGCGTGTCGGCAGACCTCGGAATCGAGCGCAGGCCGATCGCCGACGAAGACATTCTTCATCGCTTGCTGTGCGCCATGGTCAGGGAGGGCGCGCGCATTCTCGAAGAAGGCGTTGCGCAGCGCGCGGGCGACATTGACGTCGTCTACGTCAACGGCTACGGCTTTCCGGCCTACCGCGGCGGGCCCATGTGGTGGGCCCAGGACATCGGGCTTGCACGCATCCAGGAAATGATCAGCGGCTTCCATCGCGAGATGGGCGATCGCTGGAAACCGGTGCGGCTGCTCGAACAGGCCGCCGCCATCGAGGGCGGTTGGGACGGGGTTGCCATCCCCGCCTGAATCGACCCGATCAAACCACTCTTTCGTCACACCACGGAGCTCACTCATGCGTGATGCGGTCATCGTTTCCGTCGCCCGTACGCCCATCGGCAAGGCGTATCGCGGCGCCTTCAACAACACCCAGGGGCAAGCCCTCGCAGCGCATGCCGTCAAGGCTTCGCTGGAGCGCGCCGGCGTCGAATCCGACGCGGTCGACGATGTCGTCCTCGGCTGCGCATTGCAGCAGGGCTGCACGGGATTCAACGTGGCGCGCCAGGCTGCGTTGCGCGCCGGACTGCCGGTCAGCGTGCCTGGCATGACCATCGACCGCCAGTGCGCCTCCGGCCTCATGGCGGTGGCGACCGCCGCAAAACAGATCGTGATCGACGGCATGAATGTCGCCGTGGCCGGCGGTGTCGAGTCGGTGTCGCTCGTTCAGAACGACAAGGCCAACCAGTTCCGGATGAAGGACCCGGTGCTCGACGATCGGCTCCCGCAGCTCTACATGTCGATGCTCGAGACGGCCGAGATTGTTGCCGAGCGCTACAAGATCTCACGCGAGCGCCAGGACGAATTCGCCCTGCGCTCCCAGTTGAGGACCGCCGAGGCCCAGGCCCAGGGCCGGTTCGAAGAGGAGATCGTGCCGATCGACGCGGTGATGGCGCGCTTCGACAAGGCCACGGGTGCGGCCAGCTTCGAGAACGTCACCCTCTCACGCGACGAGGGCAACCGGCCACAGACCACCCTCGCCGAACTCGCCGCGCTGAAGCCGGTGTTCAAGCAGGGCCAGCAGCTCGCGCAAGGACTTTGCATCACGGCCGGCAACGCCTCGCAGCTGTCGGACGGTGCCGCGGCGCTGGTTCTCATGGAAGCGGCTGAGGCGTCGCGCCGCGGCCTCGCGCCCCTGGGGCGCTATGTGGGCATGGCGGTGGCCGGTTGCGGCCCCGAGGAAATGGGCATCGGTCCGGTACTGGCCGTGCCGAAGCTCCTGGCAAGGGCCGGGCTGCGAAATGATGACATCGGGTTGTGGGAACTCAACGAGGCGTTCGCATCGCAAGTGCTGTACTGCCGCGATCGTCTCGGCATCCCCGAGGAACGGCTCAACGTCTCGGGCGGAGCGATCGCCATCGGACACCCCTACGGCATGTCTGGCGCTCGCATGACCGGGCACATCCTGATCGAGGGCCGTCGGCGCAAGGCGAAGTTCGGCGTGGTCACCATGTGCGTGGGTGGCGGCATGGGCGCTGCCGGGCTGTTCGAGATTTTCTGAGGCGGCAGTATTGACAAGCCGGGTGCCTGTGCTATCTTTTGCACACTATCGACCGACCGGTCGGGTGTGCGCAAAGACTTGATCATCAACATCGTCCACTGGAGTGAAAGCATGGAGAAGGAAAAAGATGTCATTCAATACGAAGTCGCGCCGAATGGGATCGCGACGATCTGGCTCAACCGTCCCCACAAGCGCAACTGCGTCAGCCCGCAGCTGCTGAAGGATCTGGAGCTGGCAGTGGATCGCGCTGCCGAAGACAAGGAGGCTCTGGCAGTCGTGTTCCGCGGCCGCGCGAACACCTTCTGCTCGGGCGCTGACCTGGACCAGCTGGTCGGCCCGGTGCTGCAAGAGACCACCTCCTCGTTGCAGCTGGCGATCGACTCCGCCCGCACCTACGACAAGATCTTCAACATGAAGAAGCCCACCATCGCGGCGGTTGAAGGCTATGCCGTCGCCGGCGGCTTCGAGCTGATGATTTCCTGCGACTTCGCCCTCGCGGCCTCCGAGGCCAAGATCGGCGACTTCCACATCCGTCGCGCGCTGTTCGGCGGTGCCGGCCCGATCTACCGCCTGCCGCGCATGATCGGCATGCGTCGCTCCAAGGAGCTGATGCTCACCGGCAAGCTGCTCACCGGCGAGCAATGCGCCGAGTGGGGTCTGATCAACGCCTGTGCGCCGCAGGCCGAGTTCGATGCGTTGATCCAGGACTTCTGCGCGCCGCTGATCGACAAGAGTCCGTTCTGCATGTGGATGACCAAGATGGCCGTCAACCGCGGTCTGGATGCCGACACCGACTCGTTGATCACACTGGAAACGATGACCTGCAACGTCGTGCATCATTCGGCCGACGCGAAGGAAGGCGTGCGCGCGTTCCTCGAAAAGCGCAAGCCCGAGTGGACCGGCAAGTGAGCTGAAAAGGGACGTGAACATGGCAACCAGCATGGTCGTTCTCGCGACACGTCCACCCGAATGGACGCGCGAGCAATTCACCCTCTGGTGGCGCGGCGAGCACGCCGACCACGCGATGAGGCTGCCCGGGCTGCAGGCGTATCGACATGGCGAGGTCGTGTTCGACTACGACCATGCGGATGCGCCCGCATGGGACGGCCATGCGGTCCTGACCTTCGCGTCGCGGGATGCCCTGGACGCCGCGCTGAAATCGCCGCAGTGGGCGGCGGCGGTGGCTCACGTCGGCAAGATGAAGGGCAAGCGGATCTGCCTCGTCACGGAGGAGGACGACCTGTTCTTCCGCAAGGCCGGCCCGTCGGCGGGAAGAGCGGCAACATGACCACACCATTCGATCCCGGCTTCGTCGCCCAGCAGTTCCGGCTCGACGGAAAGACCGCGCTCATCACCGGGGGGCGCGGCGCCCTGGCGGAGGCGATCGCGGCGGCGCTGGCCGACCTGGGCTGTGACATCGCGCTGGCCAGCCGGCACCAGAAGGACTGCGAGGAAACCGCGGCCGGCATCGCCGCGCGATTCGGACGCAAGGCGATTGGATTGCGCTGCGACATCTCCAATGAGGACGAGGTCGAGGCGGCCGTGGGGGCGACGGTCGAGCAGTTCGGCCGGCTGGACATCCTTGTCAACAACGCCGGCGCGTCCTGGTGGGGTTTGCCGGAGGAGATTCCGCTGTCGGGCTGGCGCAAGGTGGTCGACACCAATCTCACCGGCACGTTCCTGGCATGCCGCCATGCCGCACGGCACATGATCACCACCGGGGCGGGCGGAGCCATGGTCAACATCGCATCGGTCGGGGCCTTCCTGTCTTACACGCCGGACGCGGGGCAGGTCGTTCCGTACACCACCACCAAGGCGGCGATGGTGCACCTCACCAGCGATCTCGCCGCCCAATGGGCCCGACATGGCATCCGCGTGAATGCCGTGGCGCCGGGCTCGGTGGAAACCGGGATGACGCAAACACTCGATGCCGACACCCAGCAGAAGCTGCTCGAGGGAATTCTCCTCCACCGCTTTGCCAACCCGTCCGAAATCGTCGCCACCGTCGCGCTGCTGGCCTCGGCCGCCGGGAGTTTCATCACCGGCCAGACTTACATCGTCGATGGAGGGCAGTGCCTTGCCTGAACCAGGCCCCAACACCTATTCCCATGACGGCCTGACGTGGACCGACGCGTCGCTCTGGGATCAGTTCCTGGCCTCCGCCGAGGCCAATCCTCAGGCGCTCGCGATGGTCGCCGCCGACGGCCGCCGATGGACTCGCGGCGAGATGCACGCCATGGCCATCGCTGCCCTCGGTGCACTGGCCGAGGCCGGGGTGCATCCCCACGACCGCGTCATGCTGCAAGGGCGCAAGACACCGCAGACCCTGGCCTGCGCCCTGGCGATCTCCGCGGCGCGCGCCATCGTCTGCCCCTACACGCCCGACCTGGGAGCCGCCGAGCGCGAAGTCCTCGACCAGCGCCTGGGGCACGTCGCTGTCGTCAATGACTCGGACGGCGAGCCAATCGCTGGCGTGCCCGGCCTGCGCCTGTCGCAGCGTCAACGCGCCGACCTCGGTGAACCCGACGCGCGCGACGCGCACGTCGCGATGATCGGCTTCACGTCCGGCACCACCGGCGTGCCGAAGGGGGTCATGCACACGGCGGCGGCGATGAACTACACGGTGCTCGGGTGCCGGCAGGTCGCGCGGCTCGACCCGGGGGACGCCATCCTCGGCGTCGTTCCCCTGGGCAGCGCCCCGGGCTTCACGTTCACCGCGCATTTCAGCCTCGCGCTGGGCCACCCGCTGGTCATCATCGATCCGTGGGACGCGCTGGAAACCCTGAAGCTCATCGAGTTGCATCAGGTCCGCTGGGGCATCTGCGTGCCGACCCACCTGGCTTCGTTGGTCGAGGTGGCACGCAGCGGACGTTGGTCGCTTGGAACGAGTCCCATCAAGGCATTGGGCGTGGGCGGCAGTTCGATGACGCCGGAGTTGATAGACGATGCACATGCGCTGCTCGGCATCCGGGCACTGCGGATGTTCGGCATGTCCGAGTGCATGGGGCACGCGTCCACGCTGCCGGACGATACGCCGGACCGGCTGCGCCACTCCGACGGCCGTTCGTTCCCCGGAACCCGGGACGAGGCCTTCGACGAGCAGCAGCGCATGCTGCCGCGCGGCCAGCGAGGCCAGGCGGGCGTGCGCGGCCCCTCGCTCTTTCTCGGCTATTGCCGCGGCTTGGGCGACCAGGGGCATCGGCTCACCGAAGACGGCTTCTACCTCACGGGCGACGAAATCGTCTGCGACGATGCCGGCTACCTGAAGGTGGTGGGCCGCATCAAGGACCAGATCATCCGGGGAGGCTTCAACATCGACCCGGCGGAGGTCGAGGCCGCACTGATGCGGCACCCTGCCATCGCCCAGGTGGCCGTGGTGTCGGTGCCGGAGAAGCGCCTGGGGGAACAGGCCTGCGCCGTGTGCTGCGTGCGCGAGGGTCAGGCGACTCCCACCCTCGACGGCATCAAGAGCCACCTGTCCGTGATCGGGCTGTCGAAGAAGAAATGGCCGGAGCACCTGCTGGTGATGGACAGACTGCCCTTCACGGCGACGGGAAAGATCGACAAGAAGCGGTTGCGCGGGATGGCCGTCCTGGAGTTGCACATCGGGCAGTGATCGCCAGGCCGGCGGGACGCGTGCACTAAACTCTCGACCGGAGGGACGGTCGAACGTCCAGCCCTGCCATCCGGTGGCGCAATCCAAGCAAGACAACTCAGAGGAAGACGTCGATGAAGAGCGCAGCAGCCAACACAGCCGCCACCGCCAAACGAAAGAAGCCCCGGCCGACGACCGCAGCACACGACGATCGGCGCATCGAGATCATCGAGCACTGTGCCGCGCTGTTCGACAAGGTCGGCTACCACGGGACGTCGATGCAGATGCTGGCGGACGACGTGGGGCTCGGCAAGCCGAGCCTCTATCACTACTTCCGCAGCAAGACCGACATCCTCTACGAAATGCATCAGACGCACATCGATGCGCTGATCGAAGGACTGCCGGCGGGCGACATGGCAGGTGCAGACCCGGCGAAGGCCCTGGAGAAGGCCGCGCTCCTCACGCTGCGACAGATCGCCGACCACCCGGGCTATGTGTCCGCCTTCATGGACCACTATCGCGAGCTGGAGGGCAAGCAGCGCGCCGAGATGCGCAAGCGCCGTCGCGAGTATCTCGCCCGCATTACCAGCATCGTCAAGGCCGGGATCGAGTCGGGGAAGTTTCGCGACGTGGACCCGGACCTCGCCACCCTCGCATTCCTCGGCATGTGCACGTGGGCCTACAAGTGGTATCCCCGGATCGCGGCCGAGAATCCGCCCGAGAAGATGGCAAAGAGCTTGTGCGACATCTTCCTGGGTGGCCTGCTTCGGGTGTGACCCGCGCGTTGTTTCAGGCGGCGTCCATGGCCGCAGCGCCACTCACCCAGGCCGACAGCCCGCTGGTCGCGACGGTGCAGACGATGGCCTCTGCAATCTCTTGCTCGCTGGCGCCCGCAGTACGCGCCCCCTTGATGTGCACCGCGGTCAGCGGGCTGTAGTCGGCTGCCAGCACCGCCACCAGCAGCAGCTCGGAGTACTTCGGACCGAGTGGCGTTCCATTGATGGTGCCCTCGCGCATCAGGTAGTAGGCGTCGGCGCCGAGCGGCAACAGCTCGGCGAGCTTGCCGAGGGACGGCGGCATGCTGCCGAAATAGGCGAGGAAGTTCTTCTCGGCTTCGCCGGGCGCCACGTCCTTCACGCGCAGCGGTGCCTCCCCGCCGGTACTGCCCGGATACACCGCCTCCAACGCCGCGATGAAGGACAGCGCGGCCCCCTCGCCGCGGACGCTGCTCAGCACGATGGCCGCCGCGGTCGCTTCCTCCAGCTCGAGGCCCAGCTGCCGCGCCCGCGCCAGTTCGCGCAAGGCCAGCTCGCGGTATCCCTTGGTGGTGGCGGCCGTCGCCACGAACAACGCCTTCACGCGGGCAGGGAGGGCACCGTCCTGGTCGATGATCGCCCTGAACCGCGCGTAGCCGCTCAGCGTCAAGGGAGCAATCCGCCTCAGAAGCGGCGACTCCAAGAGCGCATTGGCCTTGCTGACAACAAAACCCATGGTCATGTCCTTGTTCGATGTCATGGCAACGCCGCCAATGGCGAAGCGCCACGCGGCCCTCGCGGCTCCGGGTCGTTCACCTGGCTGGGCACCACGTCTTCGTGCGCCGGTTGCAGAGCGGATGTCGCCGGCTCGACGCGGCGCAGCGTGGCATCTTCGTGCAACCTGGTCTCGCCCCGGAGAAGGAAGTGCGACAGCGCCGGAATCAGGATCAGCGCGCCGAGCATGTTCCAGACGAACATGAAGGTCAGCAGGATGCCCATGTCGGCCTGGAACTTGATCGGCGACCAGGCCCAGGTGACGACGCCCGCGGCCAGGGTGACGCCGACCAGCGCCACCACCTTGCCGGTGAATGCCACCGCGCGCTGGTAGGCCTGGGCGAGCGTGAAGCCCAGGCGCTGCTGGGCGAGCTGCACCGACAGCAGGTACAGCGCGTAGTCGACGCCGATGCCGACCCCCAGCGCGACGACCGGCAGCGTCGCCACTTTCACGCCGATACCGAGCTGAACCATCAGGGCCTCGGCGAGCAGCGAGGTCAGCACCAGTGGCAGCACGGCAACGACGACGGCGCGCCAGCTCCGGAAAGTGATCGCACAGAGCAGGATGACCGAGCCGTAGACGTAGGCCAGCATCATGCGATTGGCGTCGCGGACCACGATGTTGGTCGTCGCGTCGATGCCGGCACTGCCAGCCGCCAACAGGAAGCTTCGCTCGGCCACGTCATGCTTCGCGGAGAACTCGCTCGCGGCCTTCACCACCCGATCGAGAGTCTCGGACTTGTGGTCCGACAGGAAGGCGAGCAGCGGCGTCAGCGAGCAGCGCGCATTGAGGAGCTCCGCGTTCCAGGACACCGCATTGTTGATCTGCGCATCGATGATCGACTGTGAATCGGCGATCGTCAGCCACTTGGGGTTGCCCTCGAACGCCCCGGATGTGTAGGAGCGGACCGTGTCAGCCAACGACGTGGTGCGCTGCACGCCGGGCACCTGCTGCAGGCTCCAGGCCAGGCGGTCGATTTCGGTCAGGGTTTCGTAGGAACGGCATCCGTCATCCTCCGTCTTGATCATGATGGCGAAGACGTCGCTCGAGATGCCGTAGTTTGCGGTGATGAAGGCGTTGTCGCGGTTGTAGCGCGAATCGGGCCGCAGTTCCGGCGCACCGGCATCGAGATCGCCGATCTTCAGGTGGATGGCGCCGAGGTAGCCCACGGCACCAAGCGCCGCCGCGACCACGAGCGCGCCGGTAGCCCAGCGGCGCTCGGTGAAGCGGTCGAGGAAGCTCCAGAGCTTGCCGAAGCCGCGACCGCGGTTTTCCTCCTGCTCCTCGGCCAGGCTGCGTTTCGCGGCGGCTGGGCTGACACCCACGTAGGAGAGGAACACCGGCAGCAGGATCAGGTTGGTCATGATCAGCACGGCCACCCCGAGGCTCGCCGTCAGCGCGAGTTCGCGAATGACCGGGATGTCGATCAACATCAGCACGGCGAAGCCCACCGCGTCGGCCAGCAAGGCCGTGAGGCCGGCGAGAAACAGTCGGCGGAAGGTATAGCGTGCAGCGACCCACTTGTGCGTGCCGCGCCCCACGTCCTGCATGATGCCGTTCAACTTCTGGGCGCCGTGGGAGACCCCGATGGCGAATACCAGGAAGGGCACGAGGATCGAGAAGGGATCGAGCCCGTACCCCAACGTGACGACCATGCCGAGCTGCCAGATCACGGCGATCATGGAGCAAGTCAGCACCATGGCCGTGCTGCGCAGACAGCGCATATACAGGTAGATGACCAGCGCGGCCACGGCCGCTGCGATCAGGAAGAATGTCATGACCTTCTCGAGTCCGTCGATCAGGTCGCCCGCCAGTTTGGCGAAGCCGATGACGTACATGCGGACCTGAGGCGGCGATCCCCCATCGGCGCTCGCATATCGCTGACGAATCTTCTCCAGCGAGGCCGACAGCTTCTGGTAATCGAGCGCGTTGCCATTCCCGTCCTTGGCCAGCAGCGGCATGACGATCATGGTCGATCGGAAGTCGTTCGCTACCAGGCCGCCCACCAGCTTGGCCCGAGCAATGTTGATCTTCAGGTCCTCGATCGACTTCGGGCTGCCGTTGTAGTCGTTCGGCAGAACCGGCCCGCCCCGGAAGCCTTCCTCGGTCACTTCGACCCACCGCACCACCGGCGTGAAGATGCCTCTCATCCACGCGCGGTCAACGCCCGGCAACGTGAAGAGCTCGTCGTTGATCTTCGCCAGAGTCGCCAGGTACGCGCGATCAAAGATGTCGCCTTTCGGGTTCTCGATGACGACGCGTACCGAGTCGCCCAGTCCCCGCAACTCGGCGCGGTTGTCGATGTAGTTCTTGATGTAGGGATGACCTTGCGGAAGCATCTTGTCGAAGCTCGCGCCGACCTGCAACCCGCGCAGCTGAAACGCAAAGAGCGCCGTCACGACGGCACAAATGGCGATGATGTACGGTCGGTTGTTGAAGATCAGCCGCTCGAGCCAGTTGCCCGAGGCGTTGTCGAAGTCCCGCGGATCGGCAACGACCACCATGGACGGGGCACTGCGGGTTGCTGAGCTCATGTGGATACTTCTCCCGATGATTTCTGTGTCGGACCGATGGCAGTCAATGAACGTCCTCGACCCGTGCGCCTTCGGAGCCGACCAACACGGCTTTGCCACCTGGTGTGCCCGTCACTCCATAGAAGGCCATCGCTCGTGCAGGCATCATCCGGTTGAATGTCTTTCCGGCATCCAGGCTGCGAACCATTTCGCCCGCTTGCGTCGCGAGAAGAATGGCGCCGCCGGGCAGCACGGCACCACTGGTGATGCCGGCCTGGCTGCCGATCGACACCTTCTCCCAGGACTTTCCCTCGTCGACGCTGCGAAAGAGGCTCCCGCGCAAGCCAAACGCCAGCAGCGTGTCCGCGCCGTCTGCAGCCAGCAGCCCGAACACACTGCCCTGGTACGGCAGCGCCCTGGCGACGAAGCGCCCCTTGTGGGGATCGAAGCGCCACACCATGCCTTGCTCGCCGGCCAGGCAGATGCCGTTGGCGCAACCCGCGATAGCGTAAAAGTGCAGCTCGTTGGGGTTGTCGATGCGATCCATCCAAGGGGTCCAGCTCGCGCCGCCATCATCGGTACAGAAGAGCCGATTGAAGGCCCCAGCCACACATCCAGTGGCCTCAGTCTGGAAGTGCACGGCCATCAACGGTTGCGTGCCCCCATCGGCCTTGAGCCGCTTCTCGCGCTCGAGCAGCTTCCGAGTGTCCGGTTCGTTGTCCGCCTTCGACTCGAAGTAGCGGATCGCGATGTCGGCGCTCTTCCTGCCATCGAGCTGCTTGGTCCAGGTGGCGCCCGCATCGGCAGTGTGCAGAACGACCCCGCCGTGGCCCACGGCCCAACCCTGGGTCGCACTCGCAAATGAGACTGCCACCAGATCGGTGCTGACCGGCACGCTCGCCTGCTTCCACGTATTGCCGGCATCGTCTGAGTAGACGATATGGCCCCGCAGGCCCACGGCGACGACGCGGCTTCCAGCCGCAGCAACGGCCAGCAGCGGGCTGCGGGCCGCAAGGCTGCTCATTTGAGCGGGCTGGTCGATGGGGCCTTGGAAAGCGCCGGCTGTCGCGGTCGGCGACACCGTGCCCAGGAAGAACGCCGAGATCGCAAGACCCCGGGCGCGGCTGCAAGCTCCCCGAATCCCCAGGCCGGCTGATCTCTTCGCAAAGACCATCAAGTCTTGCTCCTCGAAACCGGCCTAGCGGATCCCATCTGCCGCCAGTGCCTCGGCACCAAAGAACGAATCCGGCTTCATGTCCATGACCACCCATCCACCCTTGTCGGTCGGGTCAGTCTGGTGCGCGTACAAGCCGGTCGCGAGGTCATACGTGACATACTCGTCCGTCGTGTGGAACCCAGGTGTCTCGTACAGGGAGATCGGCAGGTTGTGCACGACCCGGTAGACCTGTCCAGTCGAATCGTAGTTGTCCGCGATCCCGACGCCCGGGAAGTCCTCGTCGAAATGGAACACCCGCTTCGGATAGACGTGCCGCTTGCCCGGCTTCAGCGTGGCTTCCACCACCCAGACCCGGTGCAGTTCCCAGCGCATGCAATCGGGATTCAGGTGGTTCTTCACGTGCCGCACGGCGTCCGGGCAGACGGCCGGGTCGCGGATCTTGTAGGCGTGGTAGGGGATGTACATCTCCTTCTTGCCGATCAGCTTGAAGTCGTACCTGTCCATGGCGCCGAAGAAGACGGCCGTGTCGTCCAGGACGCCCGTGCCGCCACCCGTCGAGCTCGGCGTATCGTAGGCAAGATCGGGCGACAGCTTGACCCGGCGCTGGCCTGGCAGATACGACCAGGCACGACGGCCGGTATCGACCATGTCGACCGAGTCGCGCACCAGGACCTTCTCCCCGGCCTTGCGGGCGGGCCCCGAGTAATCCAGACGCAATACCTCATAGGGCTCGTTGCCGGAAATCGGCGTGGTGCGCTTCGGGTCGAAGATCGGGTACTGGATCCACGCTGTCGAGGACGCCACGAGCGTGCTCTTGCCTGACGAGTCCACCACGCGGGAAGACATGTTGGTGCTCATGAAGGCCGGCGCGTCGTACTTGAGCAGACGGTTCCAGACGACCTCGTTACCCGTCTTCGGGAATGGGAACGGCAGACCCGGCCAGCAACCTTCGAGTTTCAGCCCTTCGCTGGCGGTCTTGCACTGCGAAGCGTTCTTGATCGAGTTGTCCAGGTAGTACTTCGGATAGTTGGCGGTGCGGTGGGTTGGATAGATGTCGAGGCGGTACGTCGGATACTTTTTCAGCATCGCCTTCGTCCCCTCGCTCAGCTTGTCCGCGTACTTGTCCATGTTCTTCGCATCGATCGAGAGCTGCGGCTTTTCGTTGGCGAACGGGTCCGGCCGGTGCGTCGGCGTCTTGGGGTCGAACGTCGGCGGCGGCGTGACGGCACCGGTCCACTCGGGGATGGTGCCCTCCTTGTTGCCGGCCTTGTCGGCACCCCAGGGCAAACGTGTCGAGCCCAGCGTCTTGATCTCCTCGGGCGTCGCGGCTGCAACGGCTTCGCCGGCGAGGGCCGCCCCGATGACGGCGGCGATGATCTTGATGTTCAGTGCCATTTTGGTGTCTCCGAATGCTGCTTTAGAAGGTGGTCTTGAACGTCAGCGACAACCAGCCTCGGTCGCTCAGATTCCCGTTGCCGCTCGATGAACCCAGGACCGTCGGGCCGATGCCAGGGACCGCGAAAGCGGCGGGCGTCGGCACGGCTCGGGAAGGACCGTAGTAGTCCGTGTACGCGAGGGCGAGGGTGTACTTGGCCTGGTAGTCGGCGGTCAGGCCGACGCTCCAGCTTCCGGCCCCCTGGTTGCCGCCAAAAGGCACCGGTGAATTTCCCTTGAGGCCCCGCGAGTATGCGACCGGCATCGAGAGGTCCAGTGCAGGAAAGACCTGATACCACGTCGGCGAGAAGGAGAGCTGCAGGCCCCACGCGTCCTTCGTCGAGCACCCGTCGCGCCAACTGCCCCTCGGGTCGCCACCGACGCCGGGACAGGTGTAGTCGACACTCTTGAAGCCAGCGGGATTGGACCTGACCTTGTCCAATCGGCTGTAGGTCAACTCGCCCGACAGGCTCGCAAGGTCGAACAGCGGCGTCTTGCCGATGACGGCAATTGCATTGACCAGCCCATGCCAGGTGTCGCCGCGCGCCAGATCGGTGGCCCCGAAGGTCGTGTTCAACACACTGTTCTTCCGGTGCACGATCTCGGAGCCGATCGACACGCCCCCTGCAACCAGCTTCGACAGGCTGACACCCCACAGCTTCACGTCCTTGGCATAGGCGCTGAAGAATTGCGTGGGGTTGGCACGGCTCAGGAATTGCGGCACCTTGTCGTCGAACTGGCGGTAGTACAGGCCGACGGTTCCGAACCCGGTCGCCGCCTTCGCGTTGACACCCCAGTCGCCGCGGTTTTTCGGCTTCGCGAAAGGTCCGTCCTGGAGATCGCCCAGGAACGGGGCATTGCTGATCGGGCTGATCCTAGTTCCGCCGGCGAACAGGAAGTCCGTGGCAGCCAAGTAGGTGCCGCCCTCGGGCAAGCGGTAGGGCTTCCATTCGAGTGCATACTGCGCCGCGATCGAGTAGGTGTCGTTCAGCCGCAGCAGGGCCGAGATCTGATTGCGGGGCAGAAACAGCTCCTTTGCTTCCGAACCCGGCGTGGCCAGCGACTTGACGAAGTTGACGGCACCCTGCGAGTACGACACACCGTGGATTGGCGTGAACAGCGATTCGCCCCAATAGATGTTGTGGCGGCCGACTCTCACGTCCAGCGGCGAACTGCCGAGGTCGATGCGTCCGAAGACAAACGCGTCGAGAAACTCGGCTGAGTGGGCGTAATAGCGGCGGACCTTGCTCGTGAACTTGTTGCCCGCATAGGCCGTCCCCAGGCCCGCGGCCTGGTAAGCCGGATTGCCGGTCACGTCGTCACCGTACGCAAAGTCGTTCCAGGCCGAGGCGGACACGCGAAACCCGTAGTTCTTCTTGTAGACGAAGTCGAATTCGGACAGCACGTCGATCCGGTTCGTCACCGCGTCACCCTTGTCGAACTTGTAGTCGCCGGCCTGCAGCGACCAGGTGTCCCCCAGCGTGGAGTTGCGCTCGTCCACGCGCCAGCCGACGTTGTAGCGGACCTGGTTGTCCCAACGGATCTCCAGGTCAGGGTTGGAACCCTCGAACTGGAATGCCGTTGCGTCGATGCTCCACAATCCCACGGCCGCCACAGCCGCAACGATGGGCCGGTAGCCATGCCGGTGGGCCCGACTTTCACTACTCATCATCATCTTCTTCCTCCTGAGAATGGGAGCCCCGAAGGGCCGGGGTTCGACTCGCGCGAAGCGATGGGACTGCATCAGGCGCAGGCTTGCGCCATCTCGCGGCTGGCCAATCGACTGGCGTCTTCGCGGGAGTAGAAGCGACCGCCCCGCACGAATCCGGCGATGACAGAGTGCTTGAGCGCAGCCACCCTTCCGACGGCATCCCTGGCCACCACCAATTCGCGCGGCAAGCCGTCGATCAAGTGGAACGGCGCTGGCCGGCCATCGGCGTAGCACGACGCGTAAACGGCGCTCGTCTCCTCGTCCATGAATGCCGGCCGAAAGCCCAGCCCTCGGTTCTCGGCGCTGATGCCGCCGGTTCCCCGGTGAATCGAGGTCTCCTGCATCAGCCTGTCTTTGGTCATTGCCAGACTCATCGCACTTGTCTCCTGTTTTTCATACGAATCCGATGGCACTCGCCAGATCGTTCAGTCTACCGACCAGTCGGTCGGTCGTCAACGACGAGCGCCCGCCTCGCTACACCAGAACGTCCTACTTCGAATAACCCTTGATGTCCGCGTACCGGCGTCCCTCGTGCTTGCGGCACTCGAGGCGGGCGATGGCACGGCAATGCACCTCGTCGGGACCGTCTGTCAGGCGCACGATCCGGGTGTTGGCATAGAGCTCCGCCAGGCCGAAGTCCTGCGCGACGCCTCCGCCACCATGCGCCTGGATAGCCAGATCGATCACCCGCTGTGCCACACGCGGGGCGGCAACCTTGATCATGGCGATCTCGCCGCGGGCCGCCTTGTTGCCCACCGTGTCCATCATGTGCGCGGCCTTCATGCACAGCAGCCGGACCATCTCGATGTCGATGCGCGCTTCGGCGATGCGCTCCTCCCAGACGGAGTGTTCGTGGATGCGCTTTCCGAAGGCCTCGCGCGACATCAGGCGCACGACCATCTTTTCGAGGGCGACTTCCGCCGACGCGATCGTGCGCATGGCGTGGTGGATGCGTCCCGGTCCAAGCCGGCCCTGGGCGATTTCGAAGCCTCTGCCCTCGCCCAGAAGCAGATTCTCTTCGGGCACGCGCACGTTCTCCAACAGCACCTCGAAGTGCCCGTGCGGAGCGTGGTCGAAGCCGAACACATTGAGATGACGCACGAGCTTGACGCCCGGGGTCCCGGCCGGGACCAGGATCATCGACTGCTGGCGATAGGGGTCCGCCTGGGGGTCGGTCTTGCCCATCACGATGAAGAAGGCGCAGTGCGGATGACCCGCGCCCGAACTCCACCACTTGTGTCCATTGATGACGTACTCCCCGCCGTCCCGACGAATCTCCGTGCGGATGTTGCGCGCGTCCGAGGACGCCACGGCCGGCTCGGTCATCAGGAATGCCGAGCGGGTCTCGCCGTTGGCCAGCGGCAGCATGAAGCGGCGCTTCTGGTCCGCCGTGCCGTACCGGTGCAGCACCTCGAAGTTCCCCGTGTCAGGCGCCATGCAGTTGAAAACCTCGGAGGCAAACGACACTCGGCCCATCAGCTCGGCAATCGGCGCGTACTCGACGTTGCTCAGCCCCACGCTGGTGAAGAACTCGTCGTCATGCGGCGAAGGCGGCATGAAGATGTTCCAGAGACCGGCGGCCTTGGCCCGTGCCTTGAGCTGCTCGAACACTGCCGGGGTTTCCTTCCAGCGGTCGATCTCGGCGCTCTGGCGGCGAAAAGTGGGAATGGCCGGATAGACGTGCTCGTCCATGAAGACACGCACCCTTTCCATCCACTCTTTCGATTTCTGCGACTGCTCGAAGCTCATGTTCGGGAATCCTTGGCGGCCTGGTGCCGAGCGGCTGGGACTGCGTGTCGCGCGCGGCATCGACACATGCGTCAATTTACTCGACCGCCCGGTCGGTTGTCAAGCCCGACCGCCCGGTCGGTTTAAATCGTCCTGTGCGTCAAATGTTGACGCAGAATGCCGCCGCCCCTTTTTCTTCAATCCCATGGACACGGCATGACCACTCGTGAGCGCGAACACGGCATCCGAGCGCGGCACAAGCGGCGCTTCAAGGCCACCACGGACTCGAAGCACTCGATGCCGGTGGCCGACAACCTGCTGAACCGTGACTTCACGCCTGCAGCGCCGAACCG